>Ga0153998_1000032_pt1 | contig 18689 bp, 7 predicted proteins | sample TSNC082MetaG_FD_104725 | JGI IMG/M metagenome (GOLD analysis project Ga0153998, IMG submission 104725) | Attine ant fungus gardens microbial communities from North Carolina, USA - TSNC082 MetaG | ecosystem: Host-associated > Fungi > Mycelium > Unclassified | place: USA: North Carolina, Lumber...
ACTAGTTGATCTGCTTAATATCTCAGCCAATATTGATTGCCTCAAAATATGACTAGCATCGATTGAAAGGTCTTTTTGAGGGCTTTCCATAGCCCTTAAGACCATGAGAATTGTTGAAGAATTGATGGAGATATGGCCAAATAAAGTTTATGATACCATAGATCTCAAAGAGAAGTTTAAACCACAAAAAGAAAGAATTTATCCACTATCCAAAAATAAGAGAGAGAAAGTTTAGAAATTTGTGAATGACCAATTAAGAAAGGGGTATATCAGACTATTGAAATCCCCTTAAATGTTACCAGTCTTCTTTGTAGGGAAAAAGAATGGAAATAAGTGGATGGTAATGAACTATCACAACCTAAACAACTAAACAGTGAAGAATAATTATCTACTGCCATTAATTATAAAATTAATTGACAATATGAATAGCAAGAAAGTATTTACTAAAATAGATCTGAGATGAGAGTTCAATAATGTGAAAATCAAGGAAAGAGATGAGTAAAAGGGAGTATTTACAATGCATATAGGTTTCTTCAAGCCAACAGTTATGTTCTTTGGAATAACAAATTTGCCAGCTACATTTCAAGCAATAATAAATGAGATTCTAAGAGACTTAATAAATAAAGGAAAAGTTATAGCATTTGTAGATAATATGCTAGTAAAAATGAAAATAAAAGAAGAACATGATAAGATTGTAAAGAAAATATTAAGGAGGTTAAAAAAGAATGACTTATATGTCGAGTTAGAGAAATGTATGTGGAAAGTAAGAAAGATTGGGTTCCTGGGGGTTGTCATAGAACCAAATGGCATAGAAATGAAAGAAGAGAAAGTGGACAGAGTACTTAGTTAACCAAAACCCAAAAATATGAAAGACATAAGAAAATTCTTAGGCCTTGCAAATTATTATAGGAGGTTTATCAAGAATTTTGTGTAAGTAGCAAGGCCAATGAATATGCTAATAAGGAAAGATGTGAAGTGGCAATGGGAGCAAGAACAGCAAAAGATATTTGATGAACTCAAGAGAGTCTTTACTACTAGACCAGTACTGGCAGCCCCAGATTTAGACAAAGAATTTAGAGTAGAGGCAGATGCCTTAAACTATGTAACTAGGGGAGTACTATCTATGAAGTGCTCTGACAAATTGTGGAAACTAGTAGCCTTCATCTCAAAATCTCTAAGCGACATAGAAAGAAATTATGAGATATATGATAAGGAGATGTTGGCCATTGTTAGATACCTGGAAACATAGAGATACTTCCTGGAGGGAATGTTATGAACATTGAGTGGGACTATGATTATTATCAGCTATGGTCTGATAATAAGTAGTTAGTAGATGAGATATTAACAATGCTAGATAAGGACATTATAATGTAGTAATGTGCTGAATGTCTAAGGACTCTCAAAGGACAATGGACTTATAAATAGAACTCTTCAGAGAAATCTTAGACTATTTCCTCCTTCTATCTTCAGACTTGTGCTAAATAAAACAACATTGGACTAACCCATTATTAGACACTGACTCGACTTATTACCTTCTTAGCTTCTGTCACTAGACTATTACTTAACTAGTCACCTCCAGTTACAAGTAGTGTAACATAGTCACAATACCTAGTTAGAATAAATACAGACCAGAAAAAGAAAAGAACAACAAGTTCTCTTTTTCTGTATTCTTCCTTGTATTCTTATTACTTTGAGAAATCAATACTCTTACTTGTCTTAGGACAACCTCAAGGGTGCCTACTCAAAGTCTTGTTGACATCTCTCCTTCAATATAACTTCACTGAAAACCTTAACCAGATCCTTTGTCGAGGAGTATAAAGATATCAAGTATTAGATATAGGTTTTAAGTTGAAATGTATATTCAACTAAGGTCTAGAGTCTTAACAGAGAATAGTAGTCAAATTTGAGATCTGGACAGATCATAAAAATCTTGAATATTTAATGAAGGCACAGAAGTTAAATTGGAGACAAGCAAGATAGGTATTATACTTGTCAAGATTCAACTTTATGCTAAAGCACTGTCACAAACTTCATTTGGCCATATCTTTATCAATTTTTCAACAATTCTCACAGTCTTAAAGGCTATAAAAAGCCCTCAAAAAGACCTTTTGATCGATGTCAGTCATGTCTTGGGACAATCAATAATGGCCAAGATATTAAGTAGATCAACTGGTAACCACCATGTTACTATTTATTAAATTGCTAATATCTCAAAAACTGCCATAATCAATGCTTTGGTTCTAGGCTCAGCAGAAGTCTTTTTTATAATGCTTAGAATGAGCCTAGAATAACCTCAAGGCAATTAATATTAGTGGAGATATGTTTGCATATAGACTTCATTAATTACTTATAGATAGTTATCTGTCTTTTTTTTAGAACAAAGGACAGCCTCCATAAGGTTAAGTTATCACTATATTAAGCACAAAGGCACTACCATATGTAGAACAATAGGTAGTAGCATGTGATGATCTGTCCTAGTGCACAGACCATCACAATTATGTATATAAGAACTCATAGTCTGAGGATTAGATCTTAGACTTAACAACATCTTTTGCTGCTTGTCTAACTTTGCTTTTTTGAGCCTTTTAAATATTCAATTCACCAATCACAAATTAGTAAGTAGCCTTTTGTGATAAAAACAAAAACCACATAGAACAGCCAGTAGAAAAATTAATACCAAATTCAATTCTAGAAAAACCATAGACATATATATCAGCAGACTTTATCACTAAGTTACCTTTAGCGTAGGAATATGACAGTATTCTAGTAGTAGTGGATCAGTTAACTAAAATACTCCATTTCATACCAACTATAGAGAAAACATCAGCAGAGGGGTTAGCAAGGCTATTTAGAGATAATGTGTAAAAACTGCATGGGTTACCCAAAAGTATCATCTCAAATAGGGGACCTTAGTTCATAGCAGAAATAATGTAGAAGTTGAATTAGATGTTGGAAATTGTGAGTAAATTGTCAACGGCATTCCATCCTCAAACAAACAGACAAACAGAGAGGGTGAACCAGGAATTAGAGCAGTACTTAAGAATGTTTATTGATCACAGACAGGAATAGTGGCCAGAATGGTTAGAAACAGCAGAGTTTGCATACAATAATAAAACACATTCAAGTACTAGGATGTTGCCTTTCAAGGCAAATTATAGACAAAATCCAAGGATGGGATTTGAGAGTAGAAAGAAAAGGAAATATGAAGAGGCAAAAAAATCTGTGAAAAAGATAAAGGAAATACAAGAAGAGGCAAAAGCAGCGCTAAGTTAAGCACAAGAGGAAATGAAAAAGTATGTAGACTGAAAAAGAGCAGAGGTTGACAACTATAAAGTAGGAGACTTAGTGATGTTGAGTACTAAGGATCTGAAGTATCAAATGATTAGAAGGAGAACAGAGAAGTTGATGAAAAGATCTGTCAGCCCTTATAAGATAAGAAAGATATATCATTGAATGCAGTAGAACTGAAATTGCCAAGTACAGTAAAAATACATCCAGTGGTTAATGTTAGTAGAATACAACACTATGTAGGACAAGTAAAAGGGCAAAGGAAGAAGTAACCAGCTCCAGTAATAATTGAGGGAGAAGAAAAATAGGAAGTAGAAAGGATCTTAAACAAGCGACAAATAAGGGACAAGAACAAATATTTAGTATGCTAGAAGGGATTCATGGTAGAATTTGACACTTGAGAAGAAAGAAAAAACTTAGAAAATGCCAAAGAAGCAATAGAAGAATATGGGAGAGAATATCAATAGGACATAAAGGAAGTAAATTGACAAGAAAGAGAAAAAAAAACATTTAGGAGAGGAGAATTGCCAGGAAGATTTATGACAAAGAAATTATTTAGGTAGTCAGACAAGAGGTATAATGAAGAATACTGGAGAAGGTTAGAATGGAATTAGAAGTAATAGAAAGGTAGAAGAAGAAGATAAATTTTGGAGACAATCAAAGAGGAAGAAGAAATCAAACAGAAGAAACCAGAAATTAGAGAGTGGACAGAAGAAAATGAGGAGGAAATAGACAATATGGTTAACCCTTATTACAAGTTGTAAAAATCCTCGGGATAAGGAAACTTAAGAGGGGGGTAGTGTTATAACTTGGCAAAATAACTAAGTCATTATTTATATTTACTTTACTTTACTTTTTCTTTTGGACTTACTACATAAAAAGAAGTATAGGAAAGTGTCATGTTACAAGTATCATATACTCACAGTCATATGACAAGAGGTCACAGTATCACATCATATGATAGGTCACATGATGAGTGTGGGAAAGTAGTGCACAGACCATGTAGTAGTTGTATAAGTAGTGTACAGAAAATAACAGAAACCTCATTGAGTTTTCTTTGTCAACTCAAATAAGGAGTGGAATTAAGTTATCATGACTAAGTCCTTACAAGTAGAGTTTCCTTCAATATTCTTGGTTCTCTAAAAGAGATAGTATATTGTTGATAATAGTCAAATTGCTTGGTAAGGAGTCTTCAATGAAATCAACATTACAAGAGCTAATTAATTTTCCAGGAGTCTTGAGATCCTTAAGATAATATCCCTTTAACTCATCTATCTACTATCTAAGCATCTGAACCTTCATTGCTCAAGATTATAGCTTCCTATCACTTACTGGCTTTGGTATATGAGCCTATTCAATTGATCCAAAAATTTGTAAGTAGAATACATTTGGCTTTTGTTTTATCTAGGCTTCATAGAGAACTATAAAATCTAATCTAGAGATAAGTAATAAACTCCAAAAATAGATAAGATATAAAAATGCTTCTCCCTAGTATTTTAGGCTTAAACTAGCAGAATGCAATATATATCTGACCATCTCAAAGATAATGGCAATAGCTCTTTCAGTGATACTATTTTGCTAAGGAAGATAAGGTAGTGTTATTTTATAAATAATGCCATTTTATTAACAAATGTTATGACTTGGCAAAACAACTAAGTCATTATTTATATTTCTTTTATTTTATTTTTCTTATCAATAAATGCTAAAAGTATAAGACTTTAGCCAAGACAACTTAAACCTACTCCAAGTCTGAGTTAACAAGGAGAACTCAATAGAGTTTCCATTAGATTTCCTACACTACTTGTAAAACTTTAGCCAAGGCAACTTAAATCTACTCCAAATCTGAGTTGATAAGGAGAACTCAATAGAGTCCTTATTCATTTTTTATATACTACTTGTTATGAGAGCTCCAAAAAGGAAATAGTTTCCCATGTATTTGAACACTTAATCAAAAACCTCAAATTGTACAATGGGATCAAGATATAAATAGCATGGGAACTTAGGTAATCAGATCATGTGACAAGGTCAGATAATCATAGAACATTCTGGAAGAACATGTGATTGTGGACTAGTAGAAGTACAGCTACTGTAAAATAGTATAAGTAGTAGTCCAATCCAATAAAGAACTTCATCAAGTTCTTCTTGAACATCCACCTAGGATGATTACTAAGAGCTATCATAGTTCTTTGATAATACTACTTATATAACTACTATATGGTCTGTGTACTATTTTCCTATACTTCTCATGTGACTTGGTCATGTGATATGACACTTGTGACATCCTATTATGTGACTGTGACTTGTGATGATATATGACACTTGTGACATGATACTTTCCTATACTTCTTATGTGTAGTGAGTCTAAAAGAAAAAGAAAGAGAAAAGAAATATAAATAATAACTTAGCCATTTTGCCAAGTCATAACAAAAAGAGTACAAAAGGGAATTGCATACTGGAATAAACAAGAAGATATAGTATTAGCTCCCAATTGTATACTAAAGGTTCAAGAAGAGATAGCTAAAGTAAAGGTTTTAAGTAAAAGGGGAAATTAGACATTATATGCAGCTTTAAGTAAAATAATAAATGTTTGTTGTTTAAAAGAAAGTAAGATCTCTCTAGATCATCATTGCATAGCCTTCTAAAGGTATTAATCTTTATATATTGTGGCACTGACTCAACTGGAAAATATAATAAGTTAATTGTCATAAGTTACTTTGACCATAACTAAGAAATATTACATGAACTAGAGTTGAACTAGTGAATATTAAACACTTGTGATAATAATAAGAACAAATAGTTAAGATGTGTATATAATGTAGCAAAATGAAGCAAAGACTTTATTGAGTTCTCTTTTAATCCTAAAGAGCAATCTGGTCTAAACCCTAGGCTAGGTTCTAAAATCAGTTACTGATATTAATCACTCATAGACCCTCCACACTCAGTTGCCCTCTTGTCTATATCCCCAATACCAAATCTTACAAGTCAAGTGTACACCTAGTTAAGCTTTTCTAGCCTATTGTTCTCTCCAAAGTCTGCCCAAGTTACATCTGCTATTTCTTCCTAGATTGAATTCTGGGTATATTCTGTGTTCTTCTCAAGATATTCTACTGATTCTGAACCCTTATACTCATTAGATTTGCATTTCATGATTTGAGAGGCAGTGATAATGGAGATAAGTACCAAGAGGTTTTCTCTTTCCATCCTTGCTCTCTGGTATTATGCTGCAAGTGAATTTGCTACAAAAAGTAACATTTGATATACCTTATACCAATGAATCTCTAATCAGAATTCACTCTAGAACCCATTATAAGTCCTTAGAATGTACCAAACAGTTATATAAAACAGTAAGCAGATAGAAATAGACCTAAAGCTTATGTAGAAATCTCAGGAGACAAGCAAGATAAGCTAGCATCTGGTTATAGAAAGAGTCATTGGATAGCAACATTCTAGATCTACTTTGGATTGGATATACCTTGAAAGAGATGGTCAACTGGAGCTCTAGAGCCATTAGTATACTAAAGATGGACTTAGACAGATATGCCTCTGATTACAAAAAAGCATTAATGGTATCAGATTAGATATATTTAGATAAATGACATCTAGGACATGACTTAGAGAAATTAGATAATGATTGGAGCTTACTAACACTTGACAGGTAACTAAGGAGTTCTAAATTACAAGCCAACTATAGGAAGAATAATAATAAAGAGAGCAGAAGATTCTAAAAGGAAATGGTAATGGGGATGTGTCATTGATGAAAAGGATCTAGAAGAGAGATGCATAAGCCTCAGGAGTTTGGGAGGACTTAGAGTAAGAAGAGGTTGAGAAAGTCCTAAAAGTAGTAATAGTTTTCTTTTATCTTTTTGTCAGAGTAGCTAATCCCAAAGCCAGAATAAAGTCAACTGCTCCTTTATCAGCATTTGACAAGGAGAACTCAATAGAGTTCCTGTTGGATTTTGTACACTATTTATACATGAAGAGTAATCCTAACCCTTTTCTTTTATCCTGTGCTTTCCTATGAGTCATTTTCCTCTTGTGTGTCCATCAATAAGAAAATAATAAAAATGAAAATGAAAAGAAAAATAATAATTAGAAAAAAAAAAGAAAAGAAATATAAATATTGACTTAGCTATTTTGCCAAGTCATGACACTTTTATTCTTTGAGTTTCAGAGATTTATAATAATTTTAATATAGTATCCAGAGAGCAAGGTGATGGAAAAAGAGAACCTCTTGGCACTTATCTCTATTATCACTGCCTCTGGAATTGTTAACTGCAAAAATATTGAGTGTAAGAGTTTGGAGTTAGTAGAATATCTTGAGTAGAACACAGAATATACCCAGAACTCGATCTAGAGAGGAATAGCAGATGCAACTTAGGTAGGTTTCAAAGAGGACAATAGGCTAGAAAAGCTTGGCTAGGCACATACTTGGATTGCATCATATCCATAAGGTTCAGTGTTGGGAATACAAACAAGAGAATAACTAAGTGTAGAAAGTCCATAAGGGATTAACTAACTGTATGTTATGAGAGCCCCAGAAAGGAAATAACTTCCTGTGCTTTTGAACAGTTGATTTACAATCTCAAGACATATAACAGGATAAAACTATAAATAGTATAGGAAACTTAAGTAAACCACATCACATGATTAGGTTAGGTAGTTATAGAACATTCTGGAAAAACATGTGATCATAAGACTTTTATGCATAGACTATGTAAAAGTAGTATAAGTAATATACAAAATACAATGGGAAACTCTATTAAGTTCTTCTTGAACATTCACCTAGGGTAATCACTAAGAACTATTATAGTCCTTCAATAACACTGTATTTTCCAGTAGAACTTTTGTCATAGTATCACAAATGGTCACTTACTTATTTGTGATTGGTGCTTTAGAATCTTAAAAGGTTCAAAAATGCGAAGTTTAGACAGTGACAAAAGATGAAGTTAAGTCTGAGGTCTAATTCTCAGACTATGAGTTCTTATATACATAATTGTGATAGTCTGTGCACTAGGACAGATCATCACATGCTACTACCTATTGTTCTATATATAGTAGTGCCTTTGTGCTAGAAATAGTGATAACTTAACCATATGGAGGCTGTCCTTTGTTCTAAAAAAAGAACAGATGACTATCTATAGGTAATTAATGAAGTCTATGTGCAAACATTGAGGCCTTCATATCTCCACTAATATTAATTGCCTTGAGATTGTTCTAGGCTTATTCTGAGCATTATGAAGAAGGCTTCTGCTGAGCCTAGAACCAAAGCATCGATTGTGGCAGTTTCTGAGATATTAGTGATTTAATAAATGGTAATATAGTGGTTACTAGTTGATCTGCTTAATATCTCAGCCAATATTGATTGCCTCAAAATATGACTAGCATCGATTGAAAGGTCTTTTTGAGGGCTTTCCATAGCCCTTAAGACCGTGAGAATCGTTGAAGAATTGATGGAGATATGACCAAATGAAGTTTGTGACACATAGTGTATAAAGGTTGACACCTTAGAGAGGCTATGCAATAACAATCTAGAGAGAGATCTTACTCTTATTTCAACTACCTAACTTAATTTATTATATCTAAAGCTGCATATAATATTTAGTTTCTACTTGTATTTAAAATCTTCACTTCTATTATCTTCTCTCAAACCTTTAGCACACAATTAGAAGCTGGTACTACATATTGTTGTTTGTCCCAGTGTGCAATTCCCTTTTGCACCCTTTTACTGGATACTATATTAAAATCATTACAAATGTCTGAAACTCAAAGATAAAAAAGATAAAAGAAAACTATTGTTACTTTTGGGTTTCTATCAACTCTTTCTCTTACTAAGTCTCCCTAAACTCCTAAGGCTTATGCATACCTCTCCTAGATTCTTTCCATTAATGATGTGTTTTACCACTGCTTCCTTCTAAAATCTTCTCTATTTTTCATTGTTCTTTCTTCTATTGTTGGCTTGTGATTTAGAACTCCTTAGTTACCTGTTAATTGTTCAGTAAGCTTTAACCACTGTCCAAATTTTCTAAGTCACATCCTAGGTGTTATTTATCTAAATCTATCTAATCTAATACTATTAATGCTTATTTGCAATCAAAGACACATTTATCTAAGTTTGTCTCTAGTACACTAATAGCTCTAAAGCTCAAGTCTACTATCTTCTTCAGAATATTTCCAGTACAAAGTAGATCTAGAATATTATCATCTAATATCTCTTTTTATAACCTAATGCCAACTCATCTTACTTGCCTTTCGAGGTCTTTTCATGAGCTCTATGTTTATTTCTATCTGCTCACTGTTTTATATAACTATTTGGTATGTTTTAGGGACTTATTATAGGTTTTAAGGCAAATTCTGATTAGGAATCCATTAGTATAAAGCATATCAAATGCTACTTTCTACAACAAATTTGTTGGCAGTATAACAACAGGTTATAAGCTTCTATTATGTTTCTTTACAAAAAAGAATTATCACAAAAGGTCACTTATTTATTGTGATTGGTGATTTGATACCTTGAGAAGTTCAAAAATATGAAGTTAAGAGGGTGACAAAAGCAATTGTCAAGTTTGAGGTCTAATCTTCAGACTATGAGTTCTTATATACAAGATTGTAATGGTTTGTGCACTAGAATAGGCCATTATATGCTATTACCTATTATTTTACATATAGTAGTGCCTTTGTGCTCTAAAATGCAATAACTTAACTATATGGAGGCTGTCCTTTGTTCTAATAAAAGGCAAATAACTATTTATGAGTAATTGATCAATATCTATGTGCAAACATTGAGAACTTTATATCTCTACTAATATTAATTGCCTCAGGGTTGTTCTAGGCTCATTCTAAGCATTATAAGAAGGGATTCTGTTAGATCTAGAAGCAAAGCATTGATCATAGTAGTTTCTGAGATATTAGCAATTTAATAAACAGTACCATGGTGGTTACCTGTTGATCTGCCTGATATTTTGGCTAATATTAATTGCCTTGAGACATGACTAGCATTTAATTCTATATACTACTTATACAATTACTACATAGTCTGTGTACTACTTTTCTGTGGTCCTCATGTGACTTAGTCATGTGACATCACCTGACTGTGACTTGTGACTCATAGTCACATGATACTTTTTTTTTTTTTTTTGGATTCAGCATTTCTTTTCTTCAACAAGCAAACTAGTACTAAGAAATAGAGGGCTACAAGAGTCTAATATCTAGGGCATATCTACAGGAGAAAGGAGTATGGTGTGGGCAAAGTTAACTAGTGGAAGGGAAGGATTGTAGTATGTTCGAAGGTCATGTTATGGCTGTAACGAGAAGAGAGTAAAGAAATGAAGTATGTGATATCAAGTTAAGTTGTATGTTGCCATTAGATGACTGTCCTCGAGTTCCTTATTAAAGTGGTCCTCTGGCAGTCTATCATTGATGGTGGGTTTGTGCTAGGTAGGTGGGCCTATTCCTGACCTGGTGAATATATTGGATTTGAGCAAGAACTCTGTAAGGGCTTGGATCCCTTCGTGGGTACCAAGGATGTCAAGAGGGTATATGAATAGAGAGATCTTCCCTAGGATATAACAGTGGTCTCTGTAAAGGCAGCAATCACATAGGATGTGGGTGCGAGTTTGGTAAGGTTCACCACAAGGACATACTGGGTTCAATTTTATATTAGTCTTCATATAGAAGTCACCTAGATATCTATAGCCTGTTCAGTACTGTATTAGGCATCCAAATAGTTCCCATTTGTCTTTAAGGTTTTCAAAATAGGGTGTTGGTCTAAGTGAGAGAAGAATTCAGTTTGCTTGAGCATAGCATCCCTATTGAGAATGGTTCTTTCAAGCTTTAGTCTATGCTTCTGTGATGCGTTCTCAGGTTTGTCAGAACATATAAGTTGTAGTAGTATCTGATGTTCTAGGTTGTTCAGTTGCTGCTTTGGCCAATTTGTTAGCTCTTTCATTACCATGTATATCTGAATGGCCAGGGCACTAGACAAGTGTGATGCAGTAGTTGGTTGATTGGTCAAGCCATTTGATTGCCTTTTTGTAGAAGTTGTAGTATAGTAGTTGGCCTTTTCTTAGTTTTGGGTCACATATTGTAGATAAGGCTGATATATTGTCACTATACAGGATGATGTGGTTAACTATTGGGTTGTTGAGACACAAGGCCTGAGCCCTGTATAAACCAATAAGTAGGCCTGTGAGTTCAGCATCATATACCTCTGTTCTTCCACCTAGTCCTAGTTGTGTTGTAAAAACTTCGTCTTGACCAATATATCCTACTGCTGCTGCTTCGACCCTCTGGAAGTGTTAGTGGATAGACCTTTGTGACCCATCTGTGTAGACTATAATATTAGCATTGTTTGTCTAAAGTATTTGAAGTTGGCTTCGGTGGAGCTAGGCTGTCTTGTCCTTGCTATCTAGGGGTTTGCTTGCCAGATAGAATCTGTTTCCAAAGTCTGTTAGTAGACATCTCCAGGGTGGAAGAAGGAATGGGAATATCTGTTCATTGGATAGAGAGGTGTTGTTAGCGACCTATAGTAGTTATGTAGTATTTGGTTTTTTCCAGGATTTGGGTAGGTTTGGGAGAGGTGGTAGGGAGTTGTTGTTAGTACACCATTTATTAGGGAGTCTCTGAAGTATAGGGTTATTAGTACTTAGTTTGTTAAATCAAATTGCTACATGTTTGTTAGCTGAGTCTAGAAATAGTGGTATAGATAGGATAGATGCCTCTATCTCTAGGGCGTGAATGGGGGTTGTGCGAAATGCAGTGCAGATAAACTAGATAGCTCTGTTTTGTATCTTGCTGATTGTCTGGGTATGTCGCTTTTTGCCTATCTACTAGACTACTGATGTATATAAGATTACAGAGAGGATACATATTTGGTATAGTTGATAGAGGTGGTAGTGAGATAGGTCTCAGATGGTGTTGGCCAGCATAGATATGCTCGCTACTGTGACTTCAGCTTTAGATGTTATTTTGGCTATATGTTTATTGAAGAGGAGTTTTCTGTCAAAATAAACCCCTAGCTACTGTACTGTTGAGCTTATGGGGATGGTAGATATTGTGCTATTATTCTCTGGGAGTCAGATTGCAAGGGATCTATCTTGTTGTCTTCGAGTATAGTGCATTAGTTCTTGCTTGTCTTTGTCTAGAGTGAGGCCCACTTTTTGTAGCCACTGATTTACCCTGTAATATGCTGCTGCTAGGAGTTTGATATTCGTCTCTAGTGATTTAGAGGAGACTGTTAGTTTGCTATCATCTACATACATGAAGAGTGTAGTTACAGTAGGTTTATCTGGCAGGGGTAGTCCTTGCAAATCAGTATTGGGATTTGGTTTGAACAGGTCCAGTAGCCCTGCCAAGTAAAGTGAGGCTAGTATTGGTGAAGCAGGTAAACCTTGTGGGATTCCATTTTCTATATTGCTTATTTCTCCTCTAGCTCTGTCCACACATATGGCTACTTTTCTTTGTGATAGAAAGCTCTTTGTCTATCTGAGATATTCTAGTGGGATTTGCTGTTTTTGCATTTCTGCTATAAGTCTATTATGATTCACAAAGTCAAAGTATCCTTTAATATCAAAGATAAGTGCTAAGATGACTTTACTATGATTCCATGCTATCTATACATTATGCACAAAGGATAGTAGTACATCAGTAGTAGCATGGTTTGCTCTTCCCCTACATTGTGCTTCTGCAATGAGTTTGTAGTGTCCTATTATATATGTTAGTTTGTGTGCAACTATCTTTTCTAGTAGTTTGCCCATGCATTCCAGTAATGTGATGAGCCTATATGCATAGGGCTTAGAGTAGTCTAGTTTATTTGGTTTCCTAAGAGCAACTGTAATTGCTCTCCTCTATTGTTGTGAGTAGTATCCCCTTGCTAGACATTTCTGTATGAGTGTAGTGAGTTCAGTCTATATAATTAGCTAGGCCCATTTGAGCATAGTATAGCTAATCTGGCTTGGTCTAGGGGATGTGTTAGAGTTTGTTGAGAATAGAGCCTCATGTACCTCAGTTTCCGTAATGTTCTAGAAGGGGAGTTCGTTTGGTTCTTGTTTTGATAAGTCTGGTTCTATTGGATCTGGAAGAGGTAGTGGTGGCTGGTAGAGAGTGTTGCATAGTATATTGTACTTTTCTTGGTATAACATAGCTAGGGTTGTGTTTGGGCCTTGGTCAAGAGCTAGCATAGGATAGCTTTGGATGCCTAATGTCTATCTACAAAAGCCCCAGACCTCATCTGGTTGGGCTTTGGCTAGAGTAGTGTTAGCCTATTCAGCTTTGGCAAATCAACAAGAGCATTTAAAGAAGTTACATAGTCTTTTGATTTCTAGTACAATACCTTGGTCTTGTGTTTGGTGTTCCTCAAGGTAGAGTAGTTGTAGCTCCCGTAGCTCTTGTATTTCTTCTGCTATTTTGGACAATTCAGTATTCTACTATGGTTTGGCTATTTCTAAGGGTTTTTAAACTCTTGCTGTTTATTTGTTAGTTGTTGATATTGCCTCAGTGAGAGCTATGGCTGCATCCTCTAGTTCCTGTGTTGAGAGTGTTCTATTTGGCTCTGTTAAAAGGGTTAGTAGTGCATAGTAGTACTTTAGGTTTTCTACTAGTCTTTTGGTCCATTCTTTTACATTTGTGTCTTTTGTGTTATACCATTGGACTATAAGGTTATTGATTGGTTGGGCATTGTAGAATAGGGTCCATTATAGTGTAAAGTGGTCTAAGCCATAGGAGAGGTCTTGTCGAACTACCTAGTCATATGGGACTAAGTATTGGGCTGCTTGGCCATTTACAAAGGTGAGATCTATTACTGAGGAGAGTCCTCAGCCTGAGTGGGCAGCATAGATGGTTACTCCTAGGGTATTGACCAGTTGAAAATCCTATATAGTAAGCCAGTTGACCAGAGTCTCTGTTTGGTGGTTAGTTTTATAGTGCCAGATATCGTTGGCCTACATTGCATGATAGATATTCCAGTCTCCAGTAAGGATGACTAGTCTGTTTGTTAGTAAATCGAGATTTTGGAGTATGTAGATAGCGTTATTATTTAGGTGAGTTGGGTCATTGTATATATTAATGATCATAGTAGTAGGTTGGCCTGGATATATCATATTAATAACTTGTATGTCTCTGTCCCTTACCAAATCTAAGCAGAGGGCAACTTCAAGGCTATCCTACTGTCGGTAGTATAGTATAACCCATGGTTATTTGTCATTTAGATTGTAAGATGCATATGGGAGAAAAGAGATCCATGATCTATGTCCAATAGGACCCCTTATATCTGTGCCTTGCATGTCTGTCCCTATGTGACCTTAGCTAGATTCCTGAAGGAGTAGTATGTCAGTGTCATGTATGTGTTAGTTGAGTAGTGAGTGGATTGTATAGCCTTTTTTGTTACAGTTGAGTTGAATTATAGTGATTGGTTTGGCTGGTATAGTATTGTTTGGTTGTCTATTCATGAGGTGAGTATATTAGTGACTTCAGTCATAGCTTGTTGTGTTCTTTCTAGGTTTGCATTCCTAAAGCCCATGGTGTTTGCTTCTTGGGTTACAGTATCAATTGATGGAATAGCTATCTCTAGAGCTGAGTATCAGTTTGGTTGTTGAAATAGTGGGGTTGTGGTCTTCTGGGTTACCTTTCTTCTCATTGGTCTACTTTGCAGTGTGTACTTTGGTTGTTCCTGAGCTTCTCCAAGTTTCCTGAGATGTGTCAGGCATCTAGTCCAGTTAGAGGGGTGGATGTAATTAGCAATTCCTTTTATTTTGCAGTTAGTATAGCTCATTGTATAATGTAGACAAGGATAGTTGCTATCTACATCCATATTGGTATCAGCTTTGCATATTGTATATACTTGGGGGTATTGTGCTTCTTCATGGTCACCATAGCAAAGGCGGTACTTTGGAGTCTCTTGGCAGTTTGCTGTGACATGTCCAAATTTCTAGCATTGTTGACATTGGGTGATAGGTAGGTGGTTCATCCATTCATGCAGATATACTATTCTACCCCATGCTACTAGGGTCCAGATATTCTTTAGTAGGTGCATATATTGGTTTTTGTCATCTACTGCAAAGACTACTAATAAGTACCCTTGGGTACCAAGTTCTGTGGGAGGGTGGATCCAGCATGGTAAGAGTGCTATGCTTACCTTGGCATATTCAGGGTTGTTCTCGCAGAGATGTAAGTAAATCTGCTAGGAGGAAAATGTACCTTTAACACCATCTTGGAGGCCTATATGGATGCCTACAATCTCTATCTTGTACCATTTCTTGTCTTCTCTAGCTAAACCAGAGTGGCCAGGTGCAATGATGCGAGGTAGTACATCAGAGAATATTAGGAGATCTACTATATGTTAGTCTAACCTTATATATAGGATGCAGTTTTCCTGATGATTCCATTTGATTGCTGTGACTTTAATATATTGTGATTTTATGTTTTCAGCTAGGAATTTGTTGATGTCATTAATGATGAGTATTGGGTCTTATCTATTATTGACTGGTACGCCATTTTCAAATGTAATAATGAGTCATGATAGATGGCTGGCTCTATTGGGATTAGCTTCTTGATTTTGTTGGCTTACTTTGGCTACTGCCTGGGCATAGATTGATAGTTTGTGGATACTCTCTTTTAGTCCTTTGGTCAGGTTAGGTATAGTTTGCTTACGTGAGTGGAGATTGGTATTTTTGAGTAATTCAACATCTGCTGTTAGTTTAGCTATAGTCTCGATGATCTCATTGTGTTTTGTTTTTTGTGTTTCATGAAAGTCTGCATTTACTATCTGGAAAAGGCATTCTGTTAGCTAAGTTGTTGTTTGGTCCCAGTAGATAGATAAGCTAGGGGCATTGGCAAGGGCACTTGCAACTGATAGAGCTTCCTTGAGAAGCTTCCTAAGTTTGTCTATTCTTTGAATGAAGTTTGAGCCTTGGGTTGCTGTGTCTGAGAAGAGAAATCTGAGTATGCCTGGATTTTCCTCTTTTTCTGAGTCGTTCTCATCCATGTCTGTGTTCATGGGACTGTTCTTAGCTCTAGATATTGGGTGGACTCTTTTGGCTTTGGGGATAGTGGGGTCTTCAGTGGCTTTAGTTGTTGTGTGTGGGGTACTCTCTTGTTGGGGAGTTTTTTTTGTGGATGTGGTGTGTATCCTTTTCATCCTTGACCCAGGTCTCCTGGGACCTAGGATACAGGATGTAGGGGGATAATAAGTATCTCTAGCACTTGTTACATTCATATTTTGTTTGTTTTATTGGGTATATAAGGGTTTTCTTAGAATGTGATGATGATGGGGGGAATGGCGTGACCTTAACAATGTGATGATACTTTCTTATGCTCTATCCTTGCATAGTAAGTCCAGAAAAGAAAAGAAAAGAAATATAAATAATGACTTAGCCATTTTACCAAGTCATGATAGTGCCTATCCCTCACAATCACAAGACCCTTACTAATACCTGTATAGTATTACATAATCAGTCCATGCTATTTATATCTTTATCCTGTTATGTTTTCTATCAAGTTAGTGAATGTACAGAAAATAGTTTTTTGGGGGCTATCTCATAACAATTGAGTTCTCCTTGTCAACTTGGACTTGGAGTAGGCTTAAGTCATTGTAGCTAGAGTCTTATAGCATTGGTATTGCAGAATGGAGAAGGAATGGAAGAATAGCGGTGTAAGTAGGTTACATGATGAAGATATAAGTATATAAGTAGTGTAATTAGTTGATACTTACTATCTGTTTGTACTCTCCCCCAACTGTATTTCAACAATAACTTCCCCTCAATTCCAGGATCACCTTCAGCTAATTAGTTGTAATCTTTCCTGAGAGATTACACCTCTTATTATCATTGGCAAGCAGTGAGCTGCTGGTGCTTCTTAGTACCAGGGACTGTCTAACAAAACTGATTAATCAAGTCATACTAAAGTCCCTCCTGATCAGCAAAGCAGGAGAAGTTGTATTTTACAAAGTTCTGTGAAGAACCAGAGCAATGACGAATAATGGCATATATGTACATCTAATTCATCTCCTGTACATCTATTGCTCTGTGTTTTCATGTCTTCTTGTTGTGGGAACCCAGTTGCATGTTGGTTTGACTTGGAATAAGGTGTATTCCATTGCAAACCAATAAATATATCTAATGAATTACAAACTTATATACTAAAGAATTATTCCAGAAACTTCCACTGGATCACGACGTTGGCTTGATTTCCCAACACTTCTTGCATATCTGTAGTGCTCAGTCATGTGAGTCCCATTCTCTATGAAAATCAATATGATGTTGAACAAAACAGAAATTGCTAACATGTCCTTAGTTGAGAGTGATTTCACCTCTAATCCATTTTAATCTACCCCCTGATAACCATCTTTCTGCCAGTATTACAACCTTTCATTGTTGAAAAAAGAATGCAGTCAATATGATTGTGGCTTAACTCTATATGAGAGTACCTGTACCTGTGCCAATGACTCACAGAACCGGACAGGTCCTCACACACTCAAAGTAATGATAATGGATCTTTCTAAATAGAATATGATATAAGACACCTAGACACATACCTAGAATACACATTATCCAGAGCTTTTGAAAGAATATACGACCCCTGAAAAGGAGAGAGAGAGAAAATCATCATCATCATTATCATCAATTCAATCTTCATCTCCACTTGCTTCCATTCTCAGTCGTTTCCTGGACACTTGCACCTAAGAACATAATAATATAACAACCCTTCAGTACAAAAAAGAAAAAGGAGGCGCAAAAAAACCCAAATCACCTTGGCACGTGTCCTGGCACTCATTCTCAGACCCTTCGCCTCTCGTACCCGCAGGACCTCGTCCTCCTTCGACTTTGATTTTGATTTCACCGTGCTCGTTTTCACTTGGATCTTTGACTTTGCTTTTACTCTGCCCTTGCTTTTGTTCCTGGCTTTGATATCCACATTTTCCATCTCAACATCACTCTCGTCATCCTTCTCTTCAACACTCTCTTCCACCTCTTCCTCCCTCCCTTCTTCTTCTTCCTTTTCCTCTTCTTCCTCCTCCTCTTCCTCGTCTTCTGCATCCTCGTCATTCTCGTCCGAATCCCATTTATCCTTTGCTTTGCCTCTCCTGCTCTTCCTCCTTGCTGAACTACCAGACTTGACTTTTCTCTTCCCTACCGACCCAGTCGATTCAAACTCAGTCTTACCAACAGATACCATGGTAGCTTTCTTCTGCCCACCACGTGACTGGGGTTGATTAGCGAGCGCAGCCACCCATTCACGAGCTTCATCTGGCAAAAATGCCGTTTTCAAAATCTAATACAAAATCGTTATATCGATCATTGGACCAAACGGGACGCGGCACATACCCGATTAGCGGCATCAGCGTTAGGCAAAGGTCGTAAAATATCTGGCGGCATCCGAACTCTGCCAGGATAACTCTGGATAGACCAGGA
>Ga0153998_1000033_pt1 | contig 18519 bp, 22 predicted proteins | sample TSNC082MetaG_FD_104725 | JGI IMG/M metagenome (GOLD analysis project Ga0153998, IMG submission 104725) | Attine ant fungus gardens microbial communities from North Carolina, USA - TSNC082 MetaG | ecosystem: Host-associated > Fungi > Mycelium > Unclassified | place: USA: North Carolina, Lumber...
TCCCTTAATCTCATTACTAGAAGGCCACTAAACATGTTTTTATCTTCAATGAGAAGAGCTTTATAAGCACTCTAAAAATGTACATGTTAGTGACTGACTTAAGACCTTAGCCTCAGGTTTAGACCAAGGGGCTCTTCAGGGTTAGAAGAGAACTTAATAGAGTCCTTGCTTGATTCTGCTACACTATATATACATATTCTGTCCATTTGTCCCTATATTTATTACAAGTATTCAACATTTGATTCCAGTCTGTTGTTATGCCACTAGAGAATTTTCTGCAGAAATGTAGCATGGGATACAAATTATACCCCTGGATTTCACTATTACAACCTACTCTAGAGACCTCCTATAAGCCCCAGACATAATCTAGACCCAAGATTGGGTACTTCTATTAGGTAGTGGCCAAGCTGCCACATGCTAGAATAGCATATACCTCTGGAGGCAAGACTGATAAGCTAGCATCAGGTTTCTCAGAGACAAACTATTAATGTCAATACTCTAGAACTCAGAGGCTCAAGAACATCTTTGGAATGCAATATAATTTCAATCTAGAGTGGACTTAGACTAATATGATACCAAGATGACAGATCAAAAGTCTATTAGTGACTAGGGATCCCATCACTGCTAGACTTAGTCAGGAAGTGGATATACCATAGAGCAACAGGAATATTGATAACCTTTGTATGCACTTGCATGTGTTTCTAGATTGTATTCAGAGTAGAAGGAAGCCAGTTCAGAGGTTAGGGGATGTCAGGTAGGAGTGAAGTATGGAGGTGGAGTAAAAGCACATGGTTATGACTGGTAGGCATGGAGGATAGGGAGGTGACATCTGTCATGTCCACATGGCAATGTCATGAAGGAGAGAAGTGAGAGAGGCTAGAAGAAGAAGGAGTTTTCTTTTTTATTTATTTTTAATTGAGTCTTATTAGTTTGTACTTTTAATATAACACTCAGAGAGCCCGAGAGGAAGGCAATGGAATCTTGACACCTGCTGCCATCTCAAGGGCTTGAGAGTTATATTATGGTACTTTTCTGAGTTCTAAGTGAAGTAGTTGGGTTGTTGAGGAGACTGAAACTCTATATCCTACTTAATCAAGAGACAAGATGCAGCAGTCGCTTGGACAACCTTCTATGGAGTAGCAGGCCTGAAAAGCCTGGCTAATCATTGACTCAGATCATATCACACCCATAAGGTTTGGTGTGGGGGTACAGATGAGGGCTTGATTGAGTGTGGTAAGACCCATAAGTGGTTTACTGACTACTTTGATAGTGAGCTTGTTACAGTATATAAAGGTAGATACCTTAGGGACACTATGCAAGGAGAATCTAGATCGAGCTCCTATCATTTCTTCTATACTTAGATTCCAAATAAGCTGCATATTTACTTTTTAATTTCTTTCTGATATCCCCACTTCCTACTTCTCCCCACAAACCCTTTAGCATGCAATTGAGAGCTGTCATTGCCTTTTCTACTTGCTTATTATAGTAAATATCTCTTTTGCCCCTTTCAATAAAAGAAGTGATAGTGACATTATATGCAGTGCAAAAGGTGTGGAGGAAAGGGGTATCATGTGGAGAAAAATAGGAGGCAAGGGGTGATCAAGGATAGGCAGAGATGGTATAGATGTCAAAAGAAAGAGAAAAAAAAAGCAGCACACCCCACAGAGGGAAAAGCACAGCAAAGCGGCACACAACCAAGAGAGTCGGAAAGTGCAGCCAAAGAGGGGGATAGTCAAAGGGAGGTCAGGAGAACCTTCAAAATGCTAAGAGAAGTATGGATGAGTATTGGAGTAGAAAAGTTGAATACATATGAAGACATAACTCTAAAAGCACTCTTAGACAGTAGTGCCACCAGGATGTTCATGGACAAAAGGATAGCAGCTAGACATGGGTTCAAGCTGAAGAAATTAGAAAGACCAATAATGGTCAGAAATGTGAATAGGACAAATAATAGTAGAGGGGCCATTACACACCAAGTAGAGTGCAATGTGTATTACAAAGGCCATGTAGAAAGAATGAGGATAAATGTGTACAACTTAGGGAAGACGGAAGTAATTCTGGGAATGCCATGGTTGGCAGCACACAACCCTGAGATAAATTGGAAAACCAGAGAAGTCAAGATAACAAGATGCCCACCCTTATGTGGTAGAAGGAGTCAAACAAAAGAAAAGGTCAAAAGGGTAGTAATCCTAGAAGAAGAGAAAATTGTCAGATGGGCAATAAATGACAAAGAAGATTGGGGAAAAGAGGAAGAGATGGAGGAGGACCACAGGAAAATCGAGGAAATGGTCCCAAAAAGGTTTTTGAAGTGAAAGAAAGTATTTGGAAAGGTAGAGTCAGAAAGGATACTGACATGGAAAATTTGGGATCATACTATAGATCTCAAAGAGACATTCAAACTGCAAAAAGGAAGGATTTATCTATTATCTAAAATGGAAAGGGAAGAAGTCCAGAAATTTGTGGAGGACCAGCTAAGAAAGGGGTATATCAGACCATCTAAATCCCCTCAAACATCACCAGTTTTCTTTGTAGGCAAAAAGGATGGGAGTAAGCAGATAGTAATGGACTACCACAACCTAAACGACCAGACAGTGAAAAACAACTACCCATTACCATTGATCACAGACTGTCAGACTAGCTAACTCCAAGGCTGGAATTAAGCCAACTACTTCTTTATCAGCATTTGACAAGGAGAACTCGATAGAGTTCTCATTAGATTTTCTATACTACTTATACAACTACTACATGTGTCAGTGTCTAAACCCCGATGACCGGAATTAAGCCAACTGTCTCTTTGTTCAGAGTTTGACAAAGAGAACTTGATGGAGTTCTTGCTCATTTCTCTACTACTTATACACTTTACTACCGTGGCTATGCGCTTACTCTCCCATGGTCCTCATGTTACTCTAGTCATGTGACACACTGTGATGTGACCATCTGTGACCATCCATCACACCATTGTGACATTGTGACAAAGTCATGTGATACTTTCCCACGCTCCATCTTGTAGTTGTAAGTCCAATAAGAAAAGAAAAGAAAAGGAAAAGAAATATAAATAATGACTTAGCCGTTTTGCCAAGTCATGACAACATGGTCTGTGCACTATCTTCCCACACTTATTATGTGACCAATCATGTGACATCATGTGATGTGACTATGTGACACTTGTGATGTGACACTTTCCCACACTCCCTTCTATGTAGTAAGTCCAAGATAAAAGAAAAAGAAAAGAAAAGAAAAGAAAGACTTAGCTGTTTTGCCAAGTCATGACACAGACCTAATTGACAACATGGGAAGTAAGAAAATATTCACTAAAATAGATCTGAGGTGGAGGTTCAATAACATGAGGATAAAGGAAGGAGATGAGTGGAAGAGAGCGTTCACGATGCATGTGGGCTCCTTTGAGCCAACAGTAATGTTCTTTGGGATAACAAACTCACCAGCTATATTCCAGGCAATGATGAATGAAATTCTAAGAGATTTGATCAACAAAGGAAAAGTTGCAGCATTTTTGGATAATGTACTAGTGGGGACAGAAACAGAGGAGAGACATGATGAGATTGTAGAGGAAATATTGAAGAGATTGGAAGAAAATAACTTATATATCAAGCTAGAAAAGTGTGTGTGGAAAGTACAGAAAATAGGGTTCTTAGGTATTGTTATAGGACCAAATGGGATAAAAATAGAGAAGAAAAAGGTAGATGGAGTGTTGAGTTGGCCAGAGCCAAAGAATGTAAAAGATGTTAGGAAATTTTTAGGCCTCGCAAATTACTACAGGAGGTTTATCAAAGATTTTGCTCAAGTAGCTAGGCCGATGAATATGCTCACCAGGAAGGATGTGAAGTGAGTATAGGGAGAAAGCTAACAGAAGGTATTTGATGAGTTAAAAGGAGTCTTTATAACAAAACCAGTATTAGCAGCACCAGACTTGGACAAAGAGTTTAGGGTAGAAGCAGACACTTCAAATTATGCAACTGGAGAAGTACTATCAATGAAGTGCTCAGACAACTTGTGGAGACTAGTCACTTTCATTTCAAAGTCTTTAAGTAATACAGAAAAAAACTACGAAATACACAACAAAGAAATGTTAGTGGTAATCAGATGCTTGGAGGCGTGAAGATACTTCTTAGAGGGAATAATAGTTAAATTTGAGATCTGGACAAATCATAAAAACCTTGAATACTTTATAAAGGCACAAAAATTAAATAGAAAACAAGCAAGATGGGCTTTATACTTATCTAGGTTCAATTTTACACTAAAACATATTCTGGGAAGTAAGATGGAGAAGGCAAATAGTCTAAGCAGAAGACCAGAGTGAGAGATAGGAGTAGAAAAGGATAATGAGGATGAGATGTTGGTAAAACCAGAATGGTTAGAAGTAAGAAGAACAGAGGCAGTAGAAATAATAGTAAATGGGATAGATCTACTAGAGGAGATTAGAAAGTCAAAAGTAAAGGATGATGAGATAGTAAAAGCTGTAAAGGAAATGAAAAGAGCAGGGGTAAAGATGTTAAGAGACGAGGAGTAGAGAGAAATCAAGGATGTAATGTACAAAGAAGGAAAAGTCTACATACCAAAAGATAACAAGCTTAGAACAGAGATAATTAGGCTGCATCATGATATGCCAATAGGAGAACATGGGGGGCAATGAAAAATGGTGGAATTGGTCACTAGAAATTTTTGGTGGCCAAGAGTTATGAAAGAAATAAAGCAGTATGTAGAGGGATGCAATGCCTGCCAATAAAATAAAAATCACACAGAGCAACCAGCTGGCAAATTAATGCCTAACTCAATTCCAGAGAAACCTTGGACACATATATCAGTAGACTTTATCACTAAGCTGCCTTTAGCTCAGGGATATGATTCAATCTTAGTAGTAGTTGATAGGTTAACAAAAATAGTGCATTTTATACCTACTATGGAGAAAACATCAGCAGAGAGGCTAGCATGGTTGTTCAGAGACAATGTGTGGAAACTACATAGTCTGCCTGAGAGTATCATATCAGATAGAAGACCACAATTTGTGGTAGGATTAATGTGAGAGCTGAACGAGATGTTGGGGATTAAGAGTAAATTGTTGATGGTGTTCCACCCTCAAATAGATGGACAAACAAAGAGAATAAATCAGGAGTTGGAACAGTACTTAAGGATATTCATTAATCACAGGCAGGAACAATGGCCAAATGGTTGGGAATGGCAGAGTTTGCATATAATAATAAAATGCACTCAAGTACTAAAATGTTGTCTTTCAAGGCAAATTATGGACAAAACCCAAGGATAGAATTTGAGGAAAGAAAGAAAGGAAAATATGAAGGGGCAGAAAAATTTGTAGAGAAAATGAAGGAGATTCAAGAGGAAGCAAAAGCAGTGCTAGGAAAAGTGCAGGAGGAGATGAAGAAGTATGCAGATAGGAAATGAGTAAAGGTTGATGACTACAAAGTAAGAGACTTAGTGATGCTCAGTACTAAGGACTTGAAATATCAGATAGTGGGAAGAAGGACAGAGAAGTTGATGGAGAGATTTGTAGGCCCTTACAAGATTAAGAAGATCATATCACCAAATACAGTGGAATTAGAACTACCTAGTACAGTAAAGATACATCTAGTAGTAAACATTAGTAGGATACATAAATACATAGGGCAAGTAGAAGGGCAGAAGAAGGAGCAACCAGCTCCAGTAATAATTGAAGGGGAAGAAGAATAGGAGGTGAAGAGGATTCTGAATAAGCAACGAGTTAGAGGGAAGGATAAATACTTAGTATGCTAGAAAGAATTTACAGTAGAGTCAGATACATAGGAAGGAAGGGAGAACTTAAAGAATGCAAAAGAAGCAATCAAAGAGTTTGAAAAGGAATATCGACAAGACATAGAAGATATAGCAAGACAAGAACACAAAGAAGGAACATTTAGAAGAGAAGAATTGCCAGGAAGATTTACAGCAAAAAAACTATTCAAATGGTTGGATAAAAGGTACAATCAAGAATATTGGGGAAGGTTGGAAAGGAATTGGAGGCAGTGGAAAGAAAGGCAATCAGGGGAAAGAAAAATGGAAACAATTACAGAGGAAGAAGAAATCAAGGAAGAAAATTCAGGAGTTAGAGAATGGACAGAAGAAAACGACGATGAAATGGGCAACATGATTGACCCATACTATAAGTTGTAGAAAATTCCTTGGGACAAGGAAACTTAAGAGGGGGATGGTGTCATGACTTGGCAAAACAGCTAAGTCATTATTTATATTTCTTTTCTTTTCTTTTCTTTTTCTTTTATCTTGGACTTACTACACAGAAAGAAGTATAGGAAAGTGTCACATCATATGACAGGAAGTCATAGTGTCACATCACATGATGTCACGTGATTGGTCACATAATAGGCATGGGAAGATAGTGCACAGACCATGTAGTAGTTGTATAAGTAGTGTAGAAAATCTAACAGGAACTCTATTGAGTTCTCTTTGTCAATCACTAAACAAAGAGCAGTTGGTTTTATTCCAGCTTGGAGTTTAGCTTTCTTATACCTAGTACTATATCTTTAGCTTATGCCAGGCTAATAGTCCCTTTTGCCCCCTTTAGTAGATGATGAGAGTGAGTATGAATAGGGTATGGTTGATTAGATGTGACTTTGATAGCACAATGACATTATGTGGCATCTATATGAGACTACTGCATTTTGGAGAGACTAGGTTAGAGGACTTGTATATCCTCAGCCTTCAAGCCTTCAAATTGAGAGCATCAATATTCCAAGATGTGATAGATAGAGTAGTTCAAGGCAAAAAGAGAACAATGGAATCTGACAAGGCCCGGTATAGCAAATTGCACAATCAAGCCCAAGAAAGAGATAACAAGCCTTCTTCTACCTTGAAGTCAATAGTGCATATTGTGCAATATAGTATTGTGGTGTTTTCTTATATAAAATTATAAAATTAGAATACAGTTTAGGGCAGGTCTTATATCAATGCTAATGAACTCTGTTGTTTCTACACATACTACACATGTGACATGCACAGTTAGTTTATAATTGATTCCAGAAGACAAAGTACTACCAAATCCTCTATTATTTTTATCACAAACTTCATTTGGCCATATCTCCATCAATTCTTCGACAATTCCCACGGTCTTAACAGCTATGGAAAGCCCTTGAAAAGACCTTTCATTTGATACCAGTCACATCTTGAGGCAATCAATATTAGTTGAGATATTAAGCAGACCAACTAGTAACTACCATGTTACCATTTATTAAATCACTAATATCTCGGAAACTGGCATGATAAATGCTTTGGTTCTGGGCTCATCAAAAGCCTTCTTCACAATGCTCAAAATAAGCCTAGAATGACCTCAAGGTAATTAATATTAGTGGAGATATGAAGACCTCAATATTTGTACATAGATTTTATTAATTATCCATAGATAGTCATCTGTCCTTTTCTTAGAACAAAGGACAGCCTCCACATGGTTAAATTATCACTATTTTAAGTACAAAGGCACTACCATATGTAGAACAATAGGTAGTAGTATGTGATGGTCTGTCCTAGTGCATAGACCATCACTTTATATAAGGACTCCCTGTCTGAGGGTTAGACCTCAGACTTAACAACATCTTTTGTCATTGTCTAAACTTCACTTTTTTGAACTATTAAAGTATCAAAACACCCATCACAAATTAGTAAGTGACCTTTTATGATAATTTTCTAGTTTAACAAGGAAAATAAATTCAAAGGAGGCAAATTCAAAGGCCCAATCAAGTTCTAATTCACAGAAGATAAGGGCTACTGCCTATTCCAAGCTGAATGAAGAGGCAAAGCAGAAAGCAGACTTACTTATTGAAGTATACCCACAATTTGAATTCAAGGTCAAGAAATTCCTGAAGAAGGTCTGTAAACACAATAAAGATATCTTCAACAATTGGAAGGGCTTGTTGAGAACTGTAGAAAAATGTACAAATTGGGCACTATTACAAATAAAATATATAAGTTCACAGCTTCAATATCTGCCAGGAGAAAATGGTATGTTTCAAGTCATTCTGAGAATGATCTTCCTTATACAATTCTATAGCAATAGATGAATTCAATGAGCTATTTGACAACTTTTCAATACTAATTAGTCAGCTGCTGCATAACCTTCCAGCCCCCTCTGACTTTGCAAAACCCTTGGTTTGGCCTAAGGCTTAGGAGTTGTATCCTTTGTTTTTGTCCTCTTGATGCAAGAGGTCTTCCATTGACTATACTCCATTATGTCTTCCACTAGTTCTACCACAAATCATCCAGACCTTTTCCAATAACAACTGAAACTGTGGCAGTTCAGATTGCTGCCTCAAAGCTTTGTTTAAGAATAGGAGAAGCTTTCAAAAATAAAGCAGAATATGGGGAAGTTTTTGATGAATGTATTGATAGCATTCTCAAGAAGGAGGAGGTGGAATGTAAATTTCAACCCCATCTGATCTTACATTATGGCAAGATCAACCAATGTATTCAAGAAGCTAATATACCAATACTCCTTCACAAGGATAAGCTAGAATTTGGACTTGGATATTACAATCAACCTTATTTCATATAGGTATTTACTATAATGCAACCACATAGACAACTTCTTTGTTTCATGTTGCTTCATATATATATATCTAATAGCTCAGTCAGCACCTCACTAGTAGGACATGTTCTTTACTTAGTAGATCTCATGTCAGCCATATGTTTTCCTCATTTACTCCTCATGGTACATAGGTATATATACAGTAGATACTCTCTTGTATTCAGTATGCTTTACCAATTGTATCATTCCCTTTCTTTCTCTACTCTTACCTTGCCCTCAAGTCTTTACTGGAATATTGCAACCTGAGTTATTCCTCAAGGTCATAACAGAAGGTGTTGAAAAAGACAATAAGAATGAGCTATTGGTTAAACCTGAGTGGCTAGAGGCAAGAGCATTAGAGAAAGGAGAAGTTCTAATAGAGGGAGTTGATATATTGGAAAAGATTAGAAAATCTGAGGCAAAAGATGATAAAGTGATCAAAGCAGTGGAAGAAATGAAGAGAGCAGAAGTCAAAGTGCTTAGGGATGAGAAGTGGAGAGAAGAAGATGGCATTATTTTAAAGAAAGGAAAGGTCTATAAACCTAAAGATGAGAAGTTGAGAATAGAAATTATTAGACTACACCATGATATACCTATAGGAGAACATAGGGGATAGTGGAAGAGAGCAGAACTAGTTACTCATAATTTTTGGTGGCCAGGAATAACAAGAGAAGTGAAACAATATGTGGAGGAATGTGATTCCTGCCAAAGAAATAAAAACCATACAAAGCAGCTAGCCATAAAGTTAATGCCAAATTCAGTACTGTCAGCAACTAACTTAAGATCTTAATCCTAGGTTAGGATTAAGGGAGCTCTTCAGGGTTAGAAGAGAACTTGATGGAGTTCTCACTTGATTTGTAAGAAAGCTAAACTCTAAGCTGGAATTAAGCCAACTGCTCTTTGTTCAGCAATTGACAAAGAGAACTCAATAGAGTTCCCATTAGATTTACTACACTATATATACAATTACTATGTGGCTATTCTCCTCTATCTCCCACAGTCTCCATGTGACTATGACTTGTGACCATGACTGTGATGTGACATTTCTGTGACCTGTCACATGATACCTTTTCATGCTCTACCTTAATAATAAGAGAAAAGAAAAGAAAAAAAAAAGAAATATTAAATAATAACTTAGCTGTTTTTACCAAGTCATGACATGATTCTTTTATACTATTTATACATTTCCTGTTTGTTTGTTCCTATTAATAATACAAGTCCTCTTCCTATATCCATTAGTTGTTCCTGTTCTTTTTCCCATGTTGCCTGTCATTTCCTTCTATTAACTGATCCTGTCCATCACCATTGTCATAGTTGCATCAACTTATGACAGTACCCCCCTCTTAAGAATTTTTGTCCTGAAAATTCACAGCTCATAGTATTCATCTCCTATTTTTCCCATTGCATCTTCTTTATTTCATTCTCCTATTCTTTCTTCTTTAATTTCTTCTTTCTCTTCTTCTTCATTAATTCTTTCTAATCTTCCCTCTTCTTTTCCCTTCCATTTCCTCCAATTTCTTTCCAATTGTCCCCAATATTCTTCATTAAACCTCTTGTTGTCCTATCTGTATAACATTTTTGCCATATACCTACCTGGCAATTCTCTCTTCTTATCTTCTTTGTCATTCTCTCTTTTCTTTACCCTTCCTATTTCACTGTATTCTTCCTTGAATTCTTTGACCAATTCTTCTGCGTTTCCTAGGTTCTCTCTTGGTTCCCAGATATCTTCTACTGTATATCCTTTTTATTGTACCAGATATTGATCTCTTTCTCTAAATCTCTTCTTATTCAAGATTTTTTCCACTTTATATTCTTTTTCCCTGTCATATAATGGAAAATAATAATTTAATAAAAATAATTCCTTTTATATTTTATTTAGTACTAAAATTCGCTCCTGAACTCCTGTTGTCTACTCCTATAGGATCATGATGTAGACTAGTTACTTGTACTTCTTCTATTCCAGACTTAGTATAAGTACTTTATTAGTTACATCCTAGTTTCTTAGTTTGTAGATTAACATCTCTTATGTGTTCTATCCTCACTTCTATCAATTTATATACTATCCCTCTCCTAAACTCCTGGCAATAATTCCATCCTCCTGAAATATGCAACTACATGCAACAGTAGATTGAGGCATAGCACACGAGCTGAGGCCAAGATTGTTCTCCAATTTTGTTGTCAATCCCCTTTTTCCTCAGAATAATCCTGTTCTACTTTAGGTTATTTCATCCCTGCTCTACACATACATGACATTCTCTCTCGATCACTACTAGTGCTGGTCACTTCTTTTTCTGACCCTCTACTTGATCTCTATACCTACATACTCTGCTAATGTTTACTACCAGATGTATTTTTATTGTACTTGGTAGATCCAGTTCTATTGTGTTTGTCAAGATGATCCCTTTAACTTGATAAGGCCCTACAAATTGCTCCATAAGCTTTTCCGATTGTCTTCCTTTCATTTGGTATTTAAGATCTTTTGTGCTTAAGAGCACCCAGTCCCCTATTTGATATTCTGCTATTTCACTTCTCTTTCTGTCAGCATATTTTTTCATCTCCTCTTGGCTTTTCCTTAATGCCGCTTCCACTTTCTTATGTACTTCTTTTATTCTCGTTGCAAATTCCTCTACCTTCTTAAATTTTCCCTTCTTTCTCATTTCTAATCCCATGTATGGATCTCATCTATTATTTGCTCTGAATGGCAATACTTTTGTACTAGTCTGTACTTTATTGTTGTATGCAAACTCTGCTGTCACTAGCCAATCTGGCCATTGTTCCTGTCGATGGTCTATGAATATCCTAAGGTACTGTTTGAGATCTTGGTTCATTCTTTCTATTTGTCCATCAGTTTACAGATGATATGCTGTTGACAATTTTGTATCTATTCCCAACATATGATTCAACTCTTTTATCATCCCTGCTATGAATTGCACTCCCTTGTCTATTATGATGCTTTCTGGTAATCCATGTAATTTCCAGATGTTATCTCAGAACAATCTTGCTACTCCTTCTGCTAAAGTCTTTTCCATAGTAGGCACAAAGTATGCTATTTTTGTCATCCTATCACATACTACTAGTATACTGTTATATCCCTGTGCTAGTAGTAGTTTCGTGATAAAATCCGCTAAAATATGAGTCCAGGGCTTTTCTGGTACTACATTTGGTATGAGTTTTCCTACTGGTGTCTTTGTTCAGTTTTTGTTTCTCTGGTACGTGTTGCATCCTTCTATGTACTTCTTTACTTCCTTTGTTACTCCTAGCCACCAGAAATTTCTAGTGATTAACTCTGTTGCCTTCCACTGTTCTCCATGTCCTCCTATTGGCATATTATGATATAACTGGATAACTTCTGCTCTCAACTTCTTATCTTTTGGAATGTATACTTTTCCATCCCTTAGCATAAGTCTATTCTCTTCTCTCCACTCTTTATCCCTTAGCATTTTTACTCCTGCCTTCTTCATCTCTTCTACTGCTTTTATCACCTCATTGTTTCTTGCTTCTGATCCTCTTATCTTTTCTAATAAGTCTACCTCTTCTATCATTACTTCTGCTACTTGCATTGCTCTAACTTCTAGCCATTCTTTCTTTAGCAACATCCTGTTTTTGTTGTTCTTTTCTATCTCTTTTTGCCAATCTGGTCATTTACTTAAACTATTAGCTTTTCCTATACTAGATCCCAGCACATGTTTGAGCATAAAATCAAATCTGAACAGGTATAAAGCCCATCATGCTTGTCTATGATTTAACTTTTGGCTACTTATGAAATATTCCAAATTTTTGTGATCACTCCAGATCTCAAATTTGTTCTGTGCTCCTTTCAGCAGGTGTCTTCATTTATCCAAGCATCTAATTATTACCAATATCTCTTTATTGTGAATTTTGTAATTCCTTTCTGCCTCATTTAACGATTTTGAGATAAAGGCTACTGGCCTCCATTTCTCATCCTCACACTTCATAAACAACACTCCTCCTGTTGCGTATTCCAATGCATTTGCTTCCACTCTCATTTCTTTATCTAAGTCTGGTACCACTAACACTAGTCATGTTGTGAACACCTATTTTAGCTGCTCAAATGCTTTCTCCTGCTCTTCTCCCCAATTCAACTTTTCATTCTTCCTAACCAATTTGTGCATTAGTTTGGCTATTCTAGCAAAATCCTTGATGAATTGCCTATAGTAGTTTGCTAGCCCTAAGAATTTTTGCACTTTCTTTATTATCTTTGGTCTCAGCCATTCCAGGACTCCTGCTACCTTTTCTTCCTGCATTTTAATCCCTTCTGACCCCATTACTAGCCCTAGAAAATCAATTTCTCTCACTTTCCATATGCATTTTTTAGGCTTTACATAAAGATCATTTTCTTCCATCCTTCTTAACACTTTTTCTACTATTTCATCATGTCTCTTCTCCTTCTCTGTTCCTACTAAGATGTCATTCATAAATGCTACTACTTCTCCTGTATTTATAAGGTCTTTCAAAATATTATTCATCATTGCCTAGAAGGTTGCTGGTAAATTTGTGAGATTAAAGAACATAAGAGTGGGTTTGTAAACTCCTAAGTGCATCATAAATGCTACCTTCCACTCATCTCCTTCTCTAACCTATACATTATTATATCCCCATCGCAAATCTATCTTTGTAAACACTCTTTTTGTTCCCATGGTGTCGATAAGGTCCAAAATTAAAGATAGGGAATAATTGTTCTTAACTGTCCCCTTATTGAGGTACCGATAGTCTTATACTATCCTTTTCTTTCTATCCTTTTTCCTCACAAAGAATACTAGTGAGGTTTGTGGTAATTTTGAGGGTCTAATGTACCCTTTCCTCAGCTGTTCTTTCACGAATTCTCTCATTTCTTCCTTTTCCTGTCTTGATATCAAGTATATCCTTCCTTTCTTTGGAATGAAATCCTCTTTCAGATTAATCGCATGGTCCCATGGTTTTCTCATTGGCATCCTTTCTGACTCTTCTTTCCTAAATACTTTTAGTCACTTGTGGAATTTTTGTAGCACCATTTCTTTCACTTTCTCTCTATCTAGTTCGATCTTCTTGTCAAACTTTTCTTCTATTGTCCATTCCTATTTCTTTCTATCAACCTTTTCCACATTTCTTATCCTCTTTCTGATCTTCTTTCTCTGCTTTATATCTTTTTTTACTGCTAAATTTCTTTCATACAAAGGTAGGCATCTTGTCATTTTTACTTCTCCTATCTCCTAGTTTATTTTTAGGTTATGTGCTTATAGCCAAGGCATTTCTAGTATCACCTTTGTCTTCCCCAAATTGCACACATCCATCCTCATTCTTTCCACATGGTTTTTGTAGAAGACATTGACTTCTACCTGATATGTGATGTTTTCTCTGCTATTCTCTGTTCCATCTACATTTTTAACTTTTAATGGCCTTTCTAGCTTTCTTATTTTGAAGCCATGTCTTTCAGCTATTCCCTTATTCATAAACATCCCCATTGCACCACTATCCAGGAGCACTTTGACTGTTATGCCTTTATGTGTATCTACTTTCTCTATCCCAATGTCTAGTCACACTTCTCTTAGAATTTTGAATGTTCTCCTGATGTCCTTTTTCTTTTCTTCCTCTATGACTGTGCTTTTCAACTCTCCTGGTCACATGCTGCTTTGCTGTACCTTTGCCTCTCTGGGCTGTACCACCTTCCCTATACACCCACACTATCTCTGCCTATCCTTGATCACCCCCTGCCCTTTGTTTTCTTCCACAGGGCACCCCTTCTCTCTACACCTTTCACACTGTACATATGTCACTATCACTTCCTCTATGTACCACTCTAACTCCAGTAGGCATGCTTCCTCTGGTACTCTTTTGCCACAGTGTTCCTTTACCCTCTTTTTTAACTCCACTACCAAACTCTTCCTTCACTCTTGCTGTGCTTCTTGTGGCTCAGCCATGCATGCCACTTCTTCTTCTTCTATTCTCCTCAACCTTCTTTCCTGTACTTTTCCCTTCATAGGACACACTAGCCTCTCCTCTTGCTGTGTCTTTTATGGCCTTGCCATATGTGCCGCCCTTTCCTTTCTCACCCACAATGGGCACTTCCTACATTTATGTCCTTTCTTCCTATACTTATAACATTCTACCTTCCACTCCTCTTATTTTGCCTCTTGCCTTCTCAATTCTATCCCACACCTCATCACTCTGCTTGTTAAAATCTCAAATTTATTTTAGGGAGTCAGTTTCTCCTTTTTCTCTCCTTCCTTTCTGCAGTACTGGGCTCAGTGTCTGAACCCCCCACATTTCCAATACTCTCTTTCTTGCTTTCCTTCTAACTTTGCCCTTAATGAAACAAGGGCATACTTTTCTTTGAGCAGGTTGCTCATGATGTCATGGTATTATTGTTGAGACATTATGACAATATCTCAAGAGTATAGAATTAATGTTAAGTCTTTGCTAAGTACTTCTATGTCTGCTAGGGTGCAAAGTCTTTACCTAGCCAGATGCCTACTGCCTTACTAACTACTGCCTTAATACTAGGATTACACTATCATCTCGACAGGGAGGATCCCTAATCTAGACAGTCCTTTAAGAGATAACTGTCAATCCTCTATATGTACTACTCACAATGGAGCACAGCACAAGGTTTATACTATGAAGGTATAACTAGCAGGTTCAATTGGTAGGTCAGGACTTAACTATACACCTGAACTTGGTATACAATTTCCTCCCTCAGTCCCTAACTGACTGAGAAGTCTCCTTAAGCCAAGGGCCCAGCTATGTATGGAGGTGACCAGTGATTACAATGATCACTAGTCAAGGGTTAATTATAGTCAATAAGAGATTTGTGAGCAAGGTCTGAGGTGAACTAAGCTCTGGTAGTAGTTATCGAGTTCTTCTGTCAGTGACTAACTTAAGACCTTAATCCTGGGTTAGGATCAAGGGAGCTCTTCAGGGTTAGAAGAGAACTCAATGGAGTTCTTGCTTGATTCTTCTATACTATTTACATATTTCCTGTCTGTTTGTTCCTATTAATAATACAAGTCCTCTTCCCATGTCCATCAGTTGTTTCTGTTCTTTTTCCTTGTCTATCATTCTCTTTCATCAATTGATCCTGTCTATCACCATTGTCATAGTTGTATCAACTTATAACAAGTACTAGATAAATCATGAATACATATAGCAGCAAATTTTATTACAAAACTGCTACTGGCACAAGGGTATGACTCCATTTTAGTTGTAGTAGACAGATTCATGAAAATAGGACATTTTATTCCTACAATAGAGAAGACTTCAGCAGAAGGGTTAGCATGGTTATTTAAAGATCATGTGTGGAAGTTGCATGGATTGCCTAATAGTATTATCTCAGACAGGAGTCCACAATTTGTGGCAGGAATCATGAGAGAGTTGAATACATTGTTAGGGATAGAGTCCAAGTTGTCAACAGCTTACCATCCACAGACAGATGGTCAAATAGAAAGGATGAATCAGGAGCTGGAACAGTACCTGAGAATGTTTATAGATCATCAACAAGAACAGTGGCCTGAGTGGTTAGGAATGGCTGAATTTGCATACAATAACAAGGTGCATATAGCAACAAAGATATTTGAAGCAAATAGTGAACAGAACCCAAGAATAGGCTTTAAGATAAGAAAGACAAGGAAGTACAAGAATGTGGGGAAGTTTGTAGAAAAGGTACAGAGTGAGGCAAAAGTGGCACTGGTGAAAGTACAGGAAGATATGAAGTGGTATGCAGATAGGAATAGAGAAAAGATAGTGGAATATAAAGTAGGGGATTTAGTAATGCTAAGTACAAAGGATTTGAAGTGGCAAATGGTGGGGAGGCATACAGAGAAGTTGACAAAGAGGTTTGTAGGACCCTACAAGGTCAAAAAAGTTGTATCAGCAAATTCAGTAAAGTTAGATTTACCAAAAACTATTAGAATATATCCAGTGGTAAATGTAAGTAGAATACATAGATACATAGAGCAAGTGGAGGGACAAAAAGCAGAGCAACTGGCTCCAGTAATAGTCAAGGGAGAAGAAGAATGGAAAGTTGAGAAAATATTGAATAAGCAAAGGATTAGAGGAAAGGACAAGTATTTGGTTAGGTGGAAAGGATTTACAGTGGAATCAGACACTTGGGAAAAAAGAGAAAATCTGAGGAATGCTAAGGAAGCAATAGAGGAGTTTGAAAAGGAATATAGGAAGGACCAAGAGGAAGTCAGACAACAGGAAAGAAGAGAAGATAGAGAAATATTTGGAAGAGAAGAATTACCAGAAAGATTCACAACAAAGAAGTTATATGGTTAATTGGATAAAAGGTATGATAAAGAATATTGGAATAGGTTGGAAAGGAATTGGTGGAGATGGAAGGGAGAATGGGGAAGAGACAGAAGAAAACTGATGATGATTAAAGAAAACAAAATCAAGGAGATAGTAGAGGCAAAAATTGAAGAATGGGACAAAGAAGATAAAATGGGAAAAATAGGGGATCTACATAATGAACTTTGAAGAAGTTCTCAGGATGAGAACCCTTGAGGGGGGGTGATGTTATGATTTGGCCATACAGCTAAGTTATTATTCTTTTTCTTTTTCTTTTCTTTTCTTATTTGGACTTACTACACAAGAAAGGAGTGTGGGAAAGTATCATGGTGTGATGTCACATGATGGAGTCACATGATGAGTATGGGAAGGTAGTGCACAGACCATGTAGTAGTTGTATAAGTAATGTACAATAAATCAAGAACTCCAATGAGTTCTCTTTGTCAACTCTAAGTGTACTCTTAAGTTTGTCATAAGCTTGGGATTGTTACACTTCATAAGTATTTATAGATCTTATGAGCCTCAGGACTATTTGTAGAATTCTTTGTACTGACTCATTTATAGACTCTGACTCAAGTTGCTACTAGTGTAACAAGTAGTTTGTTATGAGACAGTTCCTAAAAAAGTAACAATTTCTCATGCATTTGCTAATTTGTTGGACAACATAGGCAAATACAACAAAAGCTATAAATAGTATGGGAAGGATTATGTAAGATATATATAGTTCTTAGTAATAGGTCTTGTGATCATAGGAGATAGGCATACAGACCATGCAAAATTTGTATAAGTAGTAGGACAAATCCAATAGGGAACTCTATCGAGTTCTTCCTGAACTTCTATCTTGGATATTCTTGAGTCATCAAGACTTAGTGTATAAGACTCTAGCTGCAATGACTTAAGTCCACTCCAAGTCAGAGTTAACGAGAAGAACTTGATAGAGTTCCCATTTGATTTGGTACACTACTTATACATTTTACTCTAGTGGCTGTGCAACATCCTCTCATGGTCCTCATGTTATTCCCATCATGTGTCTACCTCATCATATGTTGTGACTATAACTGTGACTGATATGTGACTGATATCACACTTTTGTAACTATGTGACTGTCACATGATGCTTTCCCACACTCCACCTTAGTAATGATCTAACTAAATAAAACAAAAGAAAACAAAAGAAAAATAGAAAATGACTTAGCCATTTTGCCAAGTCATGACATAATAATAACATAGTTCTACATTAGGTAACAAGGTAATACTGTAGAATAGCTATAAATACAAGTCAGAAAGAGAGAGAATAACAAGTTCTCTCTTTTTGAGTTCTCTCCTCTAAATCTTGAGGTTTCACTCTGTAACTGTCTTGGGACATCTTAGAAGAGTATGATCTAAGTCTCATATTCTTTACTTTCAATACAACCCTTTTGAAAACCTTAACCAGACCCTTTGGAGAGGGACAAAGGGATATCAAATGTTGACATAGGCTCAAGGTTGAAACATATATTCACCTTGTGGTCTAGAGTCTTAACATCAGGTGTGGGTAGAACAGCATTAGTATTGATTACACCCCATAAAATGTAGATGTGGAGCTTAAGAGTTTTCTAGGCTAAGATTTTTAGACCTCATTTTTAGGGATTACCACTCACCTTTATGCCCTGGGTATCTTCAGGCACTTCA
>Ga0153998_1000035_pt1 | contig 18172 bp, 17 predicted proteins | sample TSNC082MetaG_FD_104725 | JGI IMG/M metagenome (GOLD analysis project Ga0153998, IMG submission 104725) | Attine ant fungus gardens microbial communities from North Carolina, USA - TSNC082 MetaG | ecosystem: Host-associated > Fungi > Mycelium > Unclassified | place: USA: North Carolina, Lumber...
GACCTCATCCTTACCAAGGACGCGCCCTACCTACTCATTTGTACCCCGGAACCCTTGATTTTACTGGGTTTTTCATTTTGCGATTACCTCAAAATCGGGATTTGACCCAAAAGTTGACCCAAACGGGGATGAACCTGGATATAACAGGATGGTATCTTCAACCTAACTGCTCGTTTCCAAATCCTCCTGCCATCCAGATCATATCAGCCACACAGGAACACACCAGTTTTTCCTGTCAATCGGCAGCAGGTCGGTTGCCATACAAATAACAGCGCCTGTTCCGATTTCGATTTTGAATTGTTCCAACGCGCCGAAGCGCTCCGGCTCGGTGACAGGGGTTAATACCTTGAAATTCTTGACAGCTTCCGTTCCGGGTGAGGCTGATTTTTTGATTTCAATGGGATACAACGTACCATTCTCATAAATGAGCAGATCGATTTCCTTCTGGTCACGGTCCCGATAGTAATATATAGATGGCTGCCGTCCCGCGTTCAGATAGCTTTTGTAAATCTCTGAAAACACATAGGTTTCAAAAAAAGCTCCAGATGCGGCTCCGCGCTCCAGCGTTTCGGCGTCAGCCCACTTTAACAAAAACGCGCAAAGCCCTGTATCCAGAAAATGCAGAATAGGGGCTTTTATTACCCGCTTTAGAACATTGTTGTGATATGGTTGAACGAGAGCGACTATCCCGCTCGACACAAGAATGGAAAGCCACTTTTTTGCTGTTGGCGCAGAGATTCCCACCTCGTTAGCGATTTCCTCGTACCTGACCGGCCTCGATGTTCGGGCCGCCACAACCGTCATGAAGTTAAGAAATGACATTTCATCAGCGACCTGTGTTAAATCCTTAATGTCGCGTTGCAGGTATGTGTTGATATAAGAACGGTAAAAATCTGAATGCTCCGGTGGATTATCGCTGTACATCACGGGCATTGAACCCGTAAATATGCGCCCGTAAATCTCATTCAATCCCATTTTTGGCGCTGTATCAAGCCTGCCCAGCAATCTGTCCTTATCTGTGGTAAACACTTCTGAGGGGATTCCGGCGATTTCACTTTGCGACAGTCCAAACAGGTTGACGATACCCACGCGCCCCGCCAGCGATTCGCTGACATTTTTCATCGTGTGAAACAACTGTGAGCCGGTCAGCCAAAAACCGCCGTTTTGACGGCTTACGTCCACGCTCATTTTGATATACGGCAAAATTTCGGGCGCATATTGGATTTCGTCGATAATCAGCGGCGGTGTGTACCGTTGCATGAACAACGCCGGGTCAGTTTTTGCCATTCGGCGCACATCGGGGTCATCCAGCGTGACATATTTGCGGCTTTCTTCCGCAAGATGGGTGAGTAAGGTCGTTTTACCCACCTGACGGGGGCCTGTCACAAGCAAAACAGGAAAGGTGTCGGATATTTTCTTTATGGATCGTTCCATGGCACGTTGTATATACATAGCGAAACTCCTTCGGCAAAACCAAATTGTAATTTTAGTATAGCCGAATTGTTGCGTTTTGTCAAATGAGAAATCATCGCTCCATGTCCCTTAACCTGTTTTTCTTGGGATTCGCCGCCTTTTCCTGTGCGGTATATTGCCGTTTCATCGCTGTATATTGCGCCAAAACGCCCAATAGTATTTCTTTATCCGCTGTAGATAGCCCGTCAATTGGCTGACATAGAATATCCTCGCAGACACTCAACACCATCTCTATGCTTTTCTTAGGTGGAAAGTTTTTCGCTCTTGATACCGCGTCATCAATCATTTCCGTAATGCTGTTTTTCTCCAATACTTCCGATGTCCCCATAACGATTCTCTCAAGCTCTCCAGCAGTAATTCCGAGGTGACTGACATTCTGTTCTTCCAGCGCTTTTAGCTGCGTCATGGCTTCTGTGTTGATATAGTGGGCATAGAATTTGAGAGTGGTCGCTCCGTCCTTATGGCCTAATAGTCTTGCAACATTTTGGGCGGCTATACCCGAATTTAGCGCGGTCGTGGCATAGGTATGACGAAGGGCATGAATGGTCATGTGCGGCAGTTCTGCCCTCTTCAGAATACGCCTCATTGAGGAACGCAGACCGCTCAAGTCGTGGGTATTGCCCTCGTCTGTCGGGAAAACAAGCGTGTTATCGTTCCATTTTGCGCCCGCCTTTTCGCGTAATTCGGAAACAAGCTGCGCCTGACGGTCAAGCATGACCTCAACGCTTGGCAGGAGCGGGATTTTGCGTATACTGTGCTTTGTTTTCGGAGGCCCTACCTTAATAGAAACCTGGCCTGTGTATTTATCCTTGCGTCTTCCGGCAGTTTTGGTAATGTTAATCAATTTCATTTCACGGTCAATGTCATTGACATTCAGGGCGCAAAGCTCTCCGATTCTCATACCAGTTGCCAGCGCCACAGCAAACATATTGCCCGTGTTAAAAAAGGGCAGAACAGCGGTATATTGCCGTTGCTCTGCCTTCGTCATGATTCGAATTTCGGGATCTTCCACTTTTGGGGCTGTGGCCTCCAAAAGCGGATTTATACGAATGATATGACTGGTGATTGCCTGTTGTATGGCACCCGACAAGATATTTTTGACTTTTGCAATCGTTGAGGGGGCGATATCATGACCGCCATCCTGCTTCGGTTTCTGCAAGATATTGTACATCGTTTGAATGTGCGCACCTGTCAGTTCTTTCAGTTTCACTTGACCAATAATGGGTACGATATGGCTTTTAATATTCCGCTCATAACTCTCGTAGGTGTTATCTCTGAGGTCGTTGATGGCGTATTCTTTCATCCAAGTTGTGAGCCACTCCGCAACCGTGGGATTTTCGTTAGTCAGCATCGGTGTGCCGCCATCAATTTCGGCTAACGCCACTTTTAGCTCTGCAACGACATCTTTTTGTAATTTCTTGATGATTGATTTTGACCTCTTTTTCGGGTCGGTTTCGCGGGGGTCGGTATAACGAGCCTCCCAACGTCCGTCTGTTCGTTTTCTTATAGAGCCTTCACCATCTGCTCGTTTTTTTGGCACAAGAATCACCTCACTTTTCAAAGAACACAGATTTGTTTCCCGCCTGTTTTTTTGCCCATTCGTTAAAAGCAGTTAGAGGGATAATGATTCGCTTCCCAACGTAAAAGCATGGGAAGTTGTCGATTTTGGTAAGCTGATATGCGGTAGCCCGTGCAATGGAGAGCATTTTTGCCATCTCATCCACGGAGATGTAAGAAGAAGTATCTTCGGGAATTTTTTCAGGCATAATAGAATTGTTCTCACTCATCATACAGCCCTCCCGTTTAATCCCACACTGACCGCTAACGCCTTATCTACCGCCAGCATATCCTCCGTACCAAGCGCGCCGAGATGCTCTTTCAGCCGCCGCTTGTCAATCGTCCGTATCTGCTCCAGCAGAACAATGGATTCCCTGTCAAGGCCGTTCTGATCGCTTAAAATACAATGCGTTGGCAAGGTTGTTTTCATGGCTTTGCTGGTGATTGCCGCCACAATAATGGTGGGGCTGTGCTTATTTCCGACATCATTTTGAATAATTAAACAGGGGCGTATGCCGCCCTGTTCGCTGCCGACAACGGGGTTTAAGTCGGCATAGTATAAATCGCCCCGTAATATGGATTTGTTCATGTATTTTTAGACCTCCCTTGAAAATTCACACCAAAATCGGTATGTAGGGAAGCCGGATGCAAATAGGATTTTACGATTGGGGGAGCATGAAAAACTCCATTTTCTCAGAATCCACCCTTGTATCCGGTTCCGTATTTTCAAGCGTCTTTATTTGTCCTCGACACCCCAATGACGCTAAACGGCTAAAGCCGTAGGGAAGTCATCAAGCGGCGGCCAGCTAAACCGCACCACGGGAATTTCACCCCTCCGAGGATCTCTCCGAGCTGCCCCCACTTGTTGCGACGGATCACGGCATATACCGCGTCAACGCTCGACTTTATGGCCGGACAGGAGTATCGCCCCATTGTCTGTTATCGCCGTACCGGGGGCAACCCGGTATTTATAGCCGGAAGTTTCTCGCTCGTCATGGATAACGGACAATCAGGCAAAAAGTAAAGTGATCCCTGTTCCTGTGTTCCACGACATCATGGCGCAACCGCTAATGTGGCTACCGCTCATCACGGTAACAATGGGAATGTGCTTGATGAATGGGTATTTAGTTGTCAATCTGCAACCCATTCACCGCTATAAAACGGAAAACAGGTGGGGGGCAAAATACCCTCTCACCTGTTTCCACACTCAGAGCCGATTTTTCAACCCTGCTTATTCAAAAAGTTTTCTGATAGTGTTTTCAGCGGTTTTAATTGACTTTGCTACCGCTTGAAATGAACATCCCTCCATTTCCGCAATTTGCTCATAGGTAAGCCCAAATTCGTGATACAGGATGAACCGCCGCCGTTGCGTTTCGGGCAGTTCCGCAATGACCTGACGCAATTGTTCATCACGGATATCGTCAAGGGCAGCGTCCTCAACGCTCTTTGGCGGTTGTAAAGCCCGGTTATAGAGAGTTTCGTCCGTCAGGTCGGACTGTTCTATGTGCCGCTCGTCGGAGCGCCGCAGATTGCGCTCCCGTTTTACAAAGCGGCAAAACTCCAAATATACAGGCCGTGACACTTTGGTTTCCCGTGGGATGGCCTGTCCGTCCACAAAAGAAACATAGTAATGCGTGATACCCTCGACGATTTCTGTCCGCAGGGTATACGGTTTTGTATTATCAAACATTGTCCTTTCTCCAATCTGAATTTTTTTGTGAAAACTCAGATTGGAGCGGAGGACTGCGACAGCCTACACCAAAGGCAGGCTTGTCCATTTTTCGTCCGTATGTAAACATGTGACCTCACCTCACAACCGAAAGCGTGAGATGGGGTCACTAATCCCGTTTAACTAACCGATACCACCTCCCGTATTTCAGTGTTTTGCTGGAAACGAAAAGCCGCAGGTACGGACAGTTTGAAACTGCCGTACCCGCGGTCGGTTAGTTAAATATATAATTGTATCTTTACGCACAAAAGCAGAGCATGGCTATTTGCAATGTTCGAGCCTTGCCATTTCTCTATAGAGCGGGTACTTTTCGTATCAATGTCGTGTAAAAAAACTTTTCATTTCAATCCCCCCAAAATTAACAACCGCAAAAGGATGGTAAAAAAACAGCCTGTAAGACCCTGTAAGCAGTCCTATAGGCTGTACATCTGAAAACCTGTGGTCGGCCTGAATATCTCTGCCATATAGCTCCCGCCTTTCGTAAATCTAAATATTACACTGTCACCGCCCGTACCTGACTTGACCGCCGAACGGTCAAGCCCAGAAACAGGTACAGACAGCTTTGAAAGGAGTATCCGGCAGGAAGAAAACAAATAAAAACCTGCCGCCTATATAGAAACCCGCGGTAGTAATAAACCGCGAGAGGTACACTCGTTGCCGCCGTCTCCGTATCAGCTTTTCTCTCAGCCGATCCGGAAAAGGAGAGGGCGGCACATGCAAAGGAGAAATCCGGCAGGAAGAAAAACAACTAAAAGCCTGCCGTATATGTAAACCCCGCGGAAGAACAAGAAAACCGCGTGGTACACATCTTTTGCCGCCAGCGCCCGTCCCGGTTTTCCGGCCACGAGCGGTACGGACGCATGACAGCTTGTAAAGGAGACTCCGACAGTATGAAAACAAATAAAGACCTGCCGGATATGTAAACCCCGCGGAAGATTAAGAAAACCGCAGGATGAACACCATTGTCATCTGATCCGGATCAAGCTATATATGCGCTTTGTAACTCCGCGTCCTTTCCGTCAATGGCCATTTCGATCAGATACATACACATGAAAACGATGCCGTTTTCATCCGTAACCCTTTCGCAAGCGTCCGGAAACCCGTTCAGGCACAGCTTTGTAAACATGTATTGGCCCAAATCGTCGAAAACTGCTTGCAGGACCAGGCTTTGGAGTACTTTGGGGATTCGAGCCCGGGGAGTTCTCCGCGCTCAACCAGCTTGTCCAGTGTATAGACGAGATTTTCGGAAACCTCTCCGACCAGGTGATTCTGCACAAGCGCACTTGCCTTCGGATTGATAAGCTGCTCCGCGTATACAATACGGTAAGCACGAGTCAGGAAGTCCGCGTCTTCAACCCTGCAATAGGGGATAAACCGGCTTAAAAGCTGGCGGGGAGGCTCTTCCTCCAGGAAAGCGTCTATTTTCTTCCTGGGCGGGATATATCGTTTGGGTATAGCTCGAAATACCTGAAGTATCTCGTCCATCAACGCTTCTTTGTTGTCAAAATAGATATAGATTGTCGCTTCATTGACGCCTGCGGCCGATGCGATCTGCCGTATCGCTGTCGCATGATAGCCCTGCTCGGAAAAGAGCTTTACAGCCTCTCCAAATATGTTTTCCTTGGTATTTTGATATTGTCGTCCCATGTTGACCACCTCTGATTATTTATTCCTACTCCTGATGGAGCCAGGTAAATATATACAGCCCTCGTCCCGGTCATAGCCCCACTCCTGAGTCCTGAGTCGTAAAGATTACGGGTTTATCCGTATTTAACCTCCAATGAATCGCCGAATGTCCGACCCTTTGCCAGCCTCTCTATATTTTCCCGCTTTTGCTTGGCGGAAGGACGGGAGAGAGCATCAGAAGCGCGGGGAGATATCTTGCGGCCCAATATCGCATTAACCACCTGCAGGTCAAGACCCGCCTCCATGCACCTGGCTTCAAAGGTATGCCGCAATGTTCTAAAACTGACACCCTCAAAGCCGGTGCCCTTCATGCGTTTTGTCAGATGATACTCCGCGCCCCGTCGTTCCATGTACTTGTCCGAACGTCCTGTCAGGATATAGTCCCCGGGGATATGGAAGAGCCTTTGGTTTATAAGGAACTCCATCAGGAACTTAGGGATAGGGACATCCCTGACGGCGCTTTTGAACTCCGGCTCACCGATGATAACTTTTGTTCTCGCCCCGGCCTTTTTATCCGGGAGACTAACCCGCCTGATGGATCTGGTTATGCAGATCACGCCATTTTCAAGGTCTAAATCCCCCCATTGCAGGGCGCATAACTCTCCGCCGCGCAGTCCCGTATAAAGCGCCAGCAATATCCCGATGTCAATCTTATCGCCCCTGTGCAGTGAGGAAGCTGTCAGGCGTTCCTGCTCATCCTCCGTCAGCATCCGCTCTTTGTTTTCCTCCCAAGTGACCTCCACAATAGAATCTGCCACACCGGTGATTTTGTACTCAATTTCGGCCAGCTTCATGGCGGACTTCATAATGGACACGAGGTCCATCCGTGTCCTTTTGGGCAACTCACTTCCGCTTATGAACGCATTGATCAACTCGCTGTCGATGGCCAGCAGCTTCATATCCCCCAGAACAGGGGATATGTACTCCGATATCTCCGAGGCATAACGGTCGCAGGTCTGCCCGCTTATGAAAACCCCCGCCGTACCCAGCCACTTATTCAGCCACTGTGAGACGGTCATACCATCCGGTGCCGGCGGCATGGCATGATCTGCCTGCGCAAGCTCCAGCTTGTTCTCCGCTTCCTTGTAGGTCGAACCGTAAATATAACCGTAATCCGGTTTTCCGTTTTCTTTCCGACCCTTGATGTACCGGCCTTCAAAACGTCCGTCCCGGCGCTTATAGATGTTTTTTCCGATTCTCGGCATATCCCGTTTCCCTTTTTCTGCGATTGATCGCAGCAAATATTTATAATGTGATTACTCCTTGTACATTCAGCCGCTGTTCATTGCCGACGTAAGAATTCTCTCAATAGGTTGTCCGGCTATCCGGGCGATAAGGACAGACAGTTCAGGTTTCGGTGTTTCATTTTCCTTTATACGGATAACTCCGGCTTGCCATTGGTCATATTGCTCTACGAACGCGACATGCAGGATATCCTCCGCGTACTCCCGCACCTTGACCGCTTCCTCAAACGTGCCATAGGTGCCTAAATGGAACCGTCCGCGCTTGAATCCGATGACCGCACGGTATCTGCCGTTTTTCAGCCGGTATACACCGGTATGGCCGCTGGTGTTGTCGATGCGCTGCTTTCGTTTCAGAAATTCGATGCAGGTTCCATCGAGGTAATGGAGGGTATTAGGCAGGTTGGCCTGCGCCTCTTTTTTTAGGCAGCCGCAGCTTTGGGTATTCCTCCCGACCAGGCGATCCTGTGATACCTCGGCTTCACCGCCGCATTCGCAGGAGCAATGCCAGATCACCGACCCCTTATAGTCCCGTTTGTCGGTAGGGTACAGAGCCGTAAGGCGGCCAAAGGGCCGGTTCGTCAAATCCACCGTTGTTGTGGGTTCCTTTTGCAGACAGCCGCAGCTTTTTGTCTTTTTCTGCTGCAGCTCATGGCCCGTCACAATACACTCGTTTCCGCATTTACATTCACAGATCCAGCTCACCCGTCCGTGCCGGTTCTCCGGCGCGCGCCTTATAACCTTCAGCCGCCCAAACTTCTGACCGGTCAGATCAACAATCCGCTCTTTTGAAAGCTCCGCCGACAGACAGCCGCAGCTTTCAGATTTACCGGATAACAGGTTCTGCTCGTTCACGTAGCGCAACGTTCCGCACCGGCACTCACACAGCCATTTCTTCTGGTTATTTTCGTTGATGCAGTCATTCTGAACTTTCCAATAACCAAATGTTTGTCCATTAAGGCTTTTTCGTTTCATCATTTTGATCGTCCCATTTTTTTTCAAAGGTTCAAGTCCGGGGATATATACTATCCCCGCAATTCAGCCTTTGTCAGGCTGGGAGTGAAAAGGCAGCGTCCCCAAACTGAGAACGCTGCCCTTGTTGCCGCCATGTTTTTATGGATCACGGATATATATAATGAACAAGCTAACCAAGAGCGTTCTCAGGACTCTTGCATTTCATTTCGATTCCTTTTCCGGCGATCCATCCATAGCAATAATAGAATCATCGTCAACGATGTGAGCAGCATACCGGCCCATAACGCCATATTGCTATAGTCCCCGGTCTTGGGTGTAGTCGTCTGGCCGGTATTGCCCGGTTGTTTCGGTTCATTGCCGGTATCGGGCGGGTCGGAATACGGCAGTTCCTCCCACTGGGCATAGAGGGTGATGTCGCCGTTCAGCGTCACCGTGTCTCCCGGATCGTAGACCGTCCCGCTTCCGTCAGCCTTTGTGTTCCAGCCGGTAAACCTGTAACCGTCATGCTCAAGATCTGTGTCCTCCGGGGACAGCACCGTATCGGCATGGCCCGGCATCACGTCGGGGCCGTTACAGCCCCCTGTTCCGCCGTTGGCGTCATAGGTGATATGGTACCGTGTACCGGTGTCCACGATAAATCCGTTGACTTCAATGTCTGACTCTGCCGCGGAGGCAACCAATGATGCCGGGATCATCATTGCCACAACAAGGGCTAATCCAAAGATCGCTCTCAGAAAATGCTTCATCAATTGCCCTCCTTTTTCGTTTATTTACTTTAGAACGTGAAGCCAAGTGTCAGCACATAGGTTGGGCTGATAGCTGTGGAAGAAGGAGTGCCGGCATATGTTCCGGTGAAGCCGAAGGTCCAGGGCGTACCGTTGACCAATGTTGCGGTATAAGGCGTTGCTGTTGTGTAATCAGCGGCAAGGTCTTGTGAACCGATACCGTCAGCCGCCAGATCGCCTGTCAGATACAGCTCCAGGTCGCCGCTGGCTCCCAGGGTGGCAGCGGCTGTGTTGGTTCCCTCAAAGGATTTGAACGACACATTGATTGTCTCTGCGGTATTGTTGTTTGTGATTTGGTTGCTGACAGTGGCCGGGCCGCTGGCGTTACCGTCCACTACATCGTAGTCTGTGCCGTTGTAGGTGGATTCCGTTACCCACCAGTAAACGGTGGTGGTGAATGTAACGTCATAGGTTCTGCCGCTGGGGTCAGTGCCGGGATTCGTGGGATCTCCGCCGGGATCAAGAACAGGATCCTGCAGCTTGATTGTGCCGTTTACGTCAACGTCGCCGTCAGCAGCGAACGCGGTAACTGTAAGGGAAAAAACCATAGTCAGAGCTAAAAGAATGCTTAAAAACTTTTTCATAAAAGTAAGTCTCCTTATTGTTAATTTTTGACCGTAATGGTCAGATTGAAGTCCGCTCCGTTAAATTCCTTATCCGGATTGTCCGGATCGTAGAGCGTGACGTGGGCGGTCGCGTTATGCGTGCCCTGTTTGAGAACTTTAGTCAGCTTGTCATTATCAACGTAATGGTTGGGGGGTATCGCCCCGGATTCATATATCTTCTCACCGGTTTCATCCAGTGTTATTTCTACCAGCATGCAGAGCACATTTGACGATGGGTTGACGATATTGAGGCTGCCCTCGCTGCTGCCATCCTCAAAGAGAGGGTAGCCGTTGAGCCGGACGGTCATGTTGGATTTGCCGTTGTTGCCCGTCCCGTCCTCATTACCGCTTACCTCTTCGCCGGTATCCGGGTCTATCTCGCCTTCCTTGACGCCAGCCCCGATCAGGATGCCGCTTTCATTGGGTTTGTCAAAGAGGCCGAGCTTATATGCGCCAAAGAGAGCCAGCGCGGCAACTAAGACAAACGCGAGTATAATGAGTAACAGCTTCTTTTTCTTTTTTTTCTCCTTTTCCGTTCCGGCGGAGGAGTGCCTTCCCGCCGGAACGGTGTTTACGCTTTCATTCATGAACCTGCCTCCTTCTTAGTTAGTTATCAGCGTATATTCAAATGTAAATTTCAATGTGGGGTATTTACCCGCGCCGGTCAAATAATCCGCGAAATACCCGCCAATCGTGATATGGCCGTCTGTGGATACCGGGCCGGAGCTCGGGTGGGTATACTGGCCGTCCAGTGTCCCGAGAATGACTGGTGTGCTGTAAACCGTGTCGGGTATAATGTTGCTGACTCCGGCCGTAAACGCATTGACTGCCGTGCCGATCTCGGCTGAGGTCGCCACATTCAGATCAATACTGATGTCATGGCTGCCGGGAAGTGAGCTGGAAGCGTCCGCTACGAAGTTGAGGCCATCGTTGTTTACGACCGTCATTTTCTTGAAGCCGACCTGTACCGCACACTCGGAAGCGTTGGTGAGCGAATAATAATAGTTGCTGCTTCCGTAAGGACCGGTGGCCACGTTAGGCCAGGTGTTTCCGTCCACGTAGAACTCCATCGGGTCGGTGGAGAAGGTGACCGAAATGGTGGTTGTATCCAGCTTGTGGTAGACAAAATATATCGTTGTATCGCCGGTCAGCGTCATGTTCGTCGGCACCACGTTTATCCCATCCAGTGTATCGCCAGGTGAATAGCTGCCTGCTTTATATCCCTGGTATATGTAGATGTCGGGGGTTACGGACACAGGCACCGTTGTTATGGCGGAGTTGTAGATGGGTGTTCCGATGGGTACTGTAGCCGTACCGTTAGCCTGGAACGACGCGCCGGATTCATCCACGAATATCTTCGTTACTGTGTAGTTGGGAGCCGGTGTGGTGAACGATTGGATAGTTCCCTCATATCTCACACCGTCTACAACCGTAACGATCCGGTAATAGTATGTGGTGGTGTCCGTAAGACCGGTCAGGGTGTATGTCTTGTTTGTACTTGTCGAAACTGTTACGTTGGCGCTGTCCACAGTCGTATAAGTGGCAAGAGTGGACGATGTACCATATTCAAACTGGACGGTGCCGGAAACTCCCACTGTGTTATACGTCCCATTCAGCGTCGCGTCTGTGGCTGTGACACTGGTTGCGGCGCTTGTTGCCGCCGTTGGGGTGGAGGTAGTAAAGTTCACGATGGAACCGGTATATCTTGTGGTGCCCACAACAATGACGAGCCGGTAATAGTAGGTAGTCACCGGTGCTAATCCTGTCAGGCTGAATGTCCTGCTTGTAGCCGAGGATGATGTGAGAGTGGTAGCGTTTACAGTTGTATAAGTAGCGAGGGTAGATGATGTCCCATACTCGAACTGAACGGTCGAGGCATACCCCTGCGTGTTATATGTTCCGTTCAGCGCCGCGCTTATGCCCGTGACGCTGGTCGCCGCGGTGGTTGTCGCCGCAGGGGCGGTGGTGGTAAAGCTCACAATGGAACCAGCGTATCTCGTGCCATTCACAATCTCGACGAGCCGGTAATAGTAGGTAGTTCCCGGTACAAGACCAGTCAGGCTGTATGATCTGGCTGTCGCGGCTGATGACGTGAGGGTGGTGGCGTTTACCGTGGTGTAAGTGGCGAGCGTTGACGATGTACCGTATTCAAACTGTACCGTCCCGGATACCCCCGCGGTATTATATGTCCCGTTCAGCGACGCACTTATGCCCGTGACACTGGTCGCCGCAGTGGTTGTTGCCGCAGGCGTCGGGGTGGTAAAGTTTAGGATTGAGCCATATGTGGTTCCTCCGTCTGTTACCGCGACGATCCTGAAATAATATGTAGTACCCGGCGTCAGCCCGGTAATGGCTTGCGTCTTACTGGTAGCGGATGATGATGTGGCGGTGGCGCTGCCCACGGTGGTGGAAGTTGCGAGTGTACTGGACGTTCCGTATTGAAAATATACCGTTCCGCTCAATCCTCGCGTGTTATGTGTCCCGTTCAGGGTAGCTCCCGTCGCCGTAACGCTGGTTGCAGCGTTGGTTGTCGCGGTGGGCGTCAAAGAGGTGTAGCTGGGTACCCACGGGTATGCGTTGCCGTCGGGATGTACCAGCATGTTATATGTATAGGTGCTCTTTGTGCCGGTAGCCTGTATCGCATACGCTTGCCCGGCTGTCTTGCCGGATGTGGCGCTCGAAATAGTTCGCATGGTCACTGTATCCGGCGCGCCGTAGGTGCTGCCGTTGGTTGGAGTGGGATATACGGACACCGTACCGGCTGAATTGGTCGGATATATTGAGCCGCCTGTAAAGACAATGTCATAGGCACGTATGCCTTGAGTACTGCTGGAACCGCTTCGAGCTGTTACCCTCCCACCGCTAATGGTAACTGAGCTGAGCACGGCAAAGCCGCCTTCTCCATCGTTGCCGATGCCATCGCCACCGAGACTTGCAGAGTACGTGCCACCTGTGGCTGTCACCGTTCCGCCAGTGATCGTAACCGTACCTCCCACAGAAGCATCGCCAACACAACCAATACCTGGACCAGTCTCGGAAGATGTGGCTGTTACCGTACCACCATTGATAATAATCGTACCTGCACTACCGCTCGAGGCGCCACCGATGCCCGCGCTGAGACCGCCACCGCTGGCTGTTATATTTCCACTATTAATTGTTATATTCCCAGCAGCGTTTCCTGCTATAGTACCAGTAAAACCGCCTCCTATACCTGCATTATTATAACCGCCCACGGCTTGTAATGATCCTGTACCGCCTATGGTAAGTGATGTGCCTGACGGAACATAAATACCCGATCTAATTCCCATTTGACGTAAGGTATACGTGCAGCTTATTGTGTTAGTACCAGTTAATGTAAGAGTGACATTCGCCGTACCGTTCAACTGGAACGGGGAAACCGTTGAATTGGTAATACTGGCATCGCTCAGCGTTATACTCGTTGTTACACCAGTCGGCACAACAATCCTATTCGTGGTCGTAGTACCGGTGATGGTGTAGGTATTGCTGTTTGCAGTAGTATTGAATGTCAGCACACCGCTGGCAAAAGCCCAGCCCGTCCCGCTTGCTGCGGGGCTGCTTATGTCAATGGTATATGCTGCCATCGGCTGTATCCCCGGACGGTTTCGCATGGCCGCGCTTATATCCTCCACAACCGAATCCTCGACTATATCAATCGGGTTGGAAATGACCTTTGAATAATCCGGCGTAAAATAAAACTTGTTGTTGTTCTGTACACCTACCAGCGGCAGCAGATATTCCGTTCCGTTTTCCTCGGCCTTGATTCCCACAACATACCGCCCCGGCGATATATCCTCAAATAAATATTTCCCGTCCGCGTCCGTCGTGGCCGTATCTACGGCGTTATCCGTGTTGCCCTCTACATACAAATAGACAGGATAATCCGCAAGGGGTTGTTCGCCGCTGTCGTATATGCCGTCCTCATTGGCGTCAATCCAGAGTACACCGGATATGCTGTTTGCGTATGTAGTATTCTCCGGCTCGCCGCTTTCCTCCGGTGCTTCGTCAGGTTCGGATTCTTCCGGTTCTGTACTTTCGGTTGGCTCGACAGATTCTTCTGTCAGAGTTACCTCGGATGATGTCTCTTCCCCGTCTTCTGCGGAGGCGAACGTAGCGCCCATAGGCATCACGGACACCATCATCAGCAATGAAAGCACCAAACAAAGTATTTTAGTATGCCGAAATCTTTTCTGCTTTGTTTTCACTTATAATCCCTCGCTTTTCTGTTAGATTTTTTAAGCTGTAATAGGCAAATTCAGCGTTATTGGCACATCCTTTTTAGCATGGATGGGTACTCACCCATATAGTGGGCAAAAAAAACATCTACACTTTGCTGCCATCATTTCAATTATCCACTTAGATATATCGTCATACTCCATCTCCTAATATTGGTGGATGCTCACCCACGTGGCGGGTAAAAAAATATCTACTGCACTTTGCCGGAAAGTGCCATCTCAATCAGACGATCAGATACCACGTTATACTCCACCTCCGACTTTTTTAACACTTCGCCATTGAAGAGACGGGATATCCACACTACAGCCGCTGAGAACATGGACTGTGTCCATAACAGCGCAAATGACCATGTGTCCATTGCGGGGATACTCCCACGCCTGATCAGGCTGTCCAGCACATACTGAATGCTTTTTGCGGTCTCTTCGTGCAGTTGGGTTATGATCAATTCGCTGGCCAGTTGGTTGACCAGATTTTCTCTTAATACAATGCGGTAGGCATGTGCCATAAACTCCATGTCGTTTTCGACGAACCGTCCCACGCAGCGTTCCAAAAGCTGGCGTGGCGTATCGGCTTCTATGTAGCGGTCTACCTGTCCTTTTTTTAGTATGTATCCTCTTAATTTTCGTCGGAATGTGGTTAAAATATCATTGAGGATTGCCTCTTTACTCTTATAATGGTTATATATAGCGGAGTCGGTGACCCCGACCGCCGCACCGATTTCATTCATGGAAACGGCGTCATAACCTTTTTCTGAAAACAACCTGACGCATACGTCAAATATACTTTGTTTTGTCCCGCTGTACGCCATAGCTATATCACCAATTTCCCCCAGGAATTATTAACATGTTTTTTTCTTTGCAGCAGAGTCGCCAGCGTTTCGGATTTGAGCTTTTCGTCAATCGTACTTTGCAGCTCATGGAAGAAATCATGCACGACGCAAAAAGATGCGGCGTTCCGGCTGCAAAGCCGCTCATCCTCAAGACAGCGGTTTATCTTAACACCGTCCTCAAGGGCTCCGATAATGTCATACAGAGAGATATCCTCAACGGGTCTCGTGAGTATATATCCGCCCAGCGAACCGGTAACCGTGTCGGCCAGGTTTGCGTTTTTCAGCTTGTAACCAACCCTTGCTACATATTTTTGTGGAATCGCCAGTTTTATGGAAAGTTCGGTGGACGACGCCACGGCTTTTTTCAACGCCAAATAGGTCAATATCCTTATCGCGTAATCAGTCGTTAACTGAATCTGCACTTTGTTACCTCCTTCGCTTTGGGATTGGGCTTGCATACCTTTCTATCAGGTATATATTTTCTTCTAAAAATAAAGGCCGTTGCTTGCCTTTAGTGTGTTATACAAATGCAAGATGGTTTATAATAAGTTATGCCGGGGCGGTTTTTCGCTTAGTTCCATAAATGATGATATATTGTACTGTTTTTACGATTCCATAAGGGTTTTTACGTTACTCTGACCATAAATCTGACGGTTTATTTTTTGGCTTTCAAGGTTTATAACCGGGCCTGGAAATGAGAAAACACCCCGGCTAAAAAAATAACGAAAGAATCCCCGCCTCCGAGCGAACGGAAAGCGGGGATTTTGCGGTTTTACATGTTTTATGACATGACAAAAAAGCGAAAGCACAATTTCGCTTAAAAAATGGTTATAACCTTATTTCTTTATGCCGCGCAAGATAACATCTGATCAAAATGTTTCATGGCCAGCCGTTTGTGATCTATTTGACTGTGCCCATACTTATCCAGTGTCATTTTTGCGGAAGCGTGGCCTAAAATTTCACTCAACGTCATTACATCCATGCGGAACTCCAGGCATCTTGTCGCAAAGGTATGACGGAGCCCATGGAAATTGACAGATCTTATCCCAGCCCTTTTCAGCAGCGCTTTGAAGCGGTATTGCAGTACCCGCGGTTCCAACGGATGTCCATGGTAAGAGAAGACATACTCTCCGGCTGCGTTCTCTTTGTGGTCTCTAAACATCTTTACCATACACGCGGGAAGCGGAATGATACGCTCGGAATGGTCGCTTTTAGCGCTGCCTATAAAAACCTGTGTTTTAAAACCGGCGCCAGGTTTGAAGTTCTTAATCCGTTGTATGGTATGTGAAATACAGAGCATTGAGTTATCCAGGTCCACATCACTCCACTTGAGGGCGCATATTTCCCCGATTCGCAGCCCCGTATACAAAGACAGCAGTACGGGAAATCCATTTTTATCGGACTCTGCCGCCTGTTCTATCCTTTTTTGCTCCTGCAAGGTAAATGATTTAGCCTCTTTGAATTTGATTTTAGGCAGATGAATCCCCTCACAGGGGTTAAAGTAAAGATAGTTATATTCCACCGCCTTTTTCATAGCGGAATGCAGCATACGGTAGATATTGCGTACCGTACCCGCTGATAAGCCATGACCGGACAGGGAATTTACGAATTGCTGGATATCTTCTTTGCTTATCCTGTTAAGCTTCAAATTCCCTAGAAAGGGTAAAATCCATTTACTTACGATCGCATCATAATTACCGTAAGTGGAAGGCTTCACGCAGGGCCGGGCAATACTTTGGAGCCAGTAGGTCATGAAATCGGAGACATATCCCGTGCCGCAATTTTTTACAATCCTGTTTGGTCTTATATGTAATGCTTTCATGTAAGCCAGCTTTTCTTTGCACTCGCTATATCTTCGGGCGTACACAGAGCCGTATATCGGTTTTTTGTCGGGTTTATAGCCCTTTATAAATCTACCTTCATATCGTCCATCCTGTCTCAGATAGATATTTTCTCCTCGTCTTGCCATAAGCACACTTCCTCTTCCCGTAGATTTTCAATGCCTGTTTTTGACGGTTTATTTGACGGTCTAAAAAATTTTGCTAAAATTTATTCAACCGGTCAAGCTCTGTTCCAAACACATATGCCATACTGCTGTGAGATGGTATATCCCGTTTTGTCCGGACATGAAACCGCTTGTTTTCTTGCCACATTTTTCATATGCACTATTTTTGGTATAGGAATTGACATACAAATAATTTTATGGTAAACTGACCACAGTGTATATGACGCAAGAAATTTTTGTCGGATTTTGTTTTCGTAATGTATGGAAAATAACGAGAAGCGTCATAATAGATAGAATAATATCGCACCGACCAGAAAAGCCTGGTTGGTGCTTTTTTAAATATAATTATAATCCGCTTTTGTTGAGAAGGGCGGTTTTTTGCGTCCGTATGAGAATGTTTTAACACCCGATGCGCATAAAGCTATATATTTGTGCCGAATAAATGGGTTCATACATTCAACCCCAGCAGAAAATCCACCGAAACACCATACAGCCGTGACAGCCGGATAATATCGACAAGCCGCATGTGGTATTTTCCTTTTTCGTAATACGCGTAAGCCGAGCGTGAAACGGACAGAAAATCGGAAACCGTCTGTTGGTTCAACCCGTGATGCTCCCGGAGCAGCCGTATCCTTTGCGGCAGTAAAATCTTTACAGGCAGATTTGCGTTGTGGAAGGATAGTTCGCTATTTTTTAATTCGTCCAATTGATTCACCCCCTGTCCCACAAGCTCTTTTATCCCAATTATATTATTAATTTTTTTTAGAAACAAATGTGCAAATATATTATGTCTCATTTTGGGAATATTAATTTCTTTTCTATCCATTATAACGATACAAAGTAATAATATCAAGACTTATTGCAACTATTTTGCTGTCTTTGGGTACACTATAATGATATCATAGGAGGAGGTAGATGTGACAATACAGAAAAGGATTAAAATGCTTATGGATACAAAAGGCTGGTCGGAGTATAGGCTGGCGAAGGAGGCAAATTTACCGCAGTCTACCATTTCGCATTTGTTCAAACGGAA
>Ga0153998_1000036_pt1 | contig 17954 bp, 16 predicted proteins | sample TSNC082MetaG_FD_104725 | JGI IMG/M metagenome (GOLD analysis project Ga0153998, IMG submission 104725) | Attine ant fungus gardens microbial communities from North Carolina, USA - TSNC082 MetaG | ecosystem: Host-associated > Fungi > Mycelium > Unclassified | place: USA: North Carolina, Lumber...
ATAGTCATCTGTCCTTTTCTTAGGACAAAGGACAGCCTCCATAAGGTTAAGTTATTACTATTTACAGCACAAAGGCACTACCATATGTAGAACAATAGGTAGTAGCATATGATGCTCTGTCCTAGTGCACAGACCATCACAATTCTGTATATAAGGACTTCCTGTCTAAGGATTAGACCTCAGACTTAACAAAATCTCTTGTCACTGTATAAACTCTGCTCCTTAAGCACTTTTGAATATCAACTCATCAATCACAAATTAAGTAAGTGACCATTTGTGATAGTAGGGTTGGTTCATATTCTATTGCTCAAGTGATCAGTTGCCAGACTTTGTTCTTATTCCATAGCTGTTGAACAGTCAAACATATCAATGATCTACCATGGCAGAACATTCCTATCAAAAGTTTCTCTCCAAGCTATCTGCCAAGTGATAAACAAATACACATTTGTTACATCTCTTTATCTAGTCATAATATCTGTAGAACTACATTTGAATGTGAAACAGCAAGATACAATGGCTGATGTTATGATGGAGGAGTTTGGCAAGAGGCTTGTGATGGTACCAATTGAGCAGGAATGGTTGCAGTTGGACAAGTTGCTGAGTCCAGTTGAAATTCAAAATTTTATTGAAGGTGAACCTTTCTCTTCTGTATTCTTCAATTTTGAGCAATTCAAATCAGGTGAAAAATAAAGATATAATAGCTGAGCTCACAGAACAGAAGGCCTGACTTAACTGTTGACTAGAGAATCTTGTCCAGCAACAACAATTAATACCTCATTCTGAAGATACAGTTTCCTCTCTTTGAGCCCTTATCTGCTCTTCTTCAGAAAATAGCTCATCAGTTGATGAAGGTGAGGGAGCAATGGCAGTAAAAGAAACAAGCTTGTTGCATCACCTAGAATACTTCAGACTAGAATTGTGTGGATAAGAAAGTAATGTTCTAATAGAGAATGTAGTTGTTTGAGGACTAGGAGCCCCCCCCAGCAGCTGAAAGGGACATCTGAAAAAAGCAGGATCATGGTATCAGCAGTGTGAGACTTGATTTTTCCAAGCTACTGTAAAGCCTAATTAGAATAGAAGATCAGACTGTTTAGGTGCAATAGAGACAGAAATTCAATGACATATATCTTGTATAGATAGAATGAAATCAAACTCTCTTTCTTTCTTGTCCCTTTGCCTTGCCATTTCTTCTGCTTACCTCTTGAGAGGTTGGTACTTTTGTGTCTCATGAATTTAACTACTCGTTGCTCTCTTTTCAATTCATCTTGTAGGTGATTCTGGATGTCATTTGTGTGCCTCTATGTGTCTTGAGTAAGTTTCAAAATCAATTAGACTTGTCCAAACTTGCTAAAGGTATTGATCATAACCCTGTTGTAGAGCTCATTCTCATGCATCATGGGTATTTACTTGTTCATGGAACTGATAGAATTGAATACTGTCCCTTGTCATTAGAAACTTGTCACAGGAAGACTGGTTAATCAAACCCTAATTTATGTATCTTGCTAATGGAATTTCTTGAGAGAGCAGAGAGAGAATGAACATAGAAAACTCAGAGACATAAGGGGGAAAAAAATAAAAAGAAGAGGGAGTTGGATGTGTCACATCACAAAAACCTGTGAGATATCCAATTGAGTACTCCAGGATTGATGTGATTACATGAGATTACCAAAGTTAGTACTCCAGGCTAGAACCAATACCATATTGAGTACTCCAAAAAGGACCAGAAATAGAAAGTGACCATTAAGCTCAAATGATGTGTGACATTGTGTGACAATCATGACAAATTGTGAAAAAATAGCCTATTTTTACCATAGATAGTATTTTTGGAGGACTGACCCAGACAAAAATACTAATATGTACTGAGAAGACTACACAATATATTGAGTTGAGGAGAACAAAAAGAATAGGTAGTGTAGTGTAGTGTATTGAATTAAGGTGATAGAAAATGACTAGGCAAATTGAGGAGGATGAAAAAAATAACTAGGCAGTGTATCAAATGGAGGAAATTAAAAACAAGTGACTAAGCAGAGTATCAAGCTAAGGAGATGAAAAATGACTAGGCAAATTATCAAACTGGGGAGGATTATAAAAAAGATTACTAGACAGAATTGAGGAGATTGAAAGGAAATGATTAAGCAGAGTATCAAATTGAGGAGAATGAAAAAAAAATGGTCAGGTAGTGCATCATATTGGATAGGATCAAGGAGAATGAAAAAAATAAAGAAAAAAAATTAGTAAACAGAATGGCACCCTACAATTTATCCTATAATGTCTGAATAAATAATAAATAAATTCAAAGTGCATTTACACCCAACAAACAAGAACAAGAATATCTCAACACTAACCAACATACCCCTACACTCTCAAAGAACAATACAACCAAGAGCCCACTACTTGAAATCCCAAAAGAGAGCAAGGTATGGTCAGGGTTCAAGTACATTCCAAGAGAGCATGTTAGGATTGATGGTGTGGAGTTGTCTGTTTGTTTGTCAAAGGTATGAAAACAGGTTGAAGAAGAAGAATAGAAATAGATTGAGAAAAAATGAGGTGCCTTTTGTAAAAGAGAATGATTCTATACTGAAGAAAAAACACTGCCTTGAGCTACTGAAATATAAGATGAAAGATAATAAAGTGAAATCATGAACATCAGTGCTAATGTTTTGTACCAATCATACTTCATGCCAATCATATTTCATGCCAATCAGATCTCAGGCAATGATAAAATTGCCAAGAATGAGTGCAACAGAGCCTACAAAAGCTCTGGTATGCAGGTGAAGAATAATACAATCCAGAGGGGATGATGACGGGAAATAGGCTATCAAAGGAGACAACAATTCTTTATGTGAATCCATGGATCTTGTTTGATCATGAGAGAATCACTGCTTCATATGGTTTTGTTGCAGAAGTTTCTTTGTTAGACAACTGCTTTTATTCTTTACTGGATGACCATATCTATCCAGCTTCACTGGAGATGGAGCTCCAATAGTGAAAACCACTAGGGTAGATGCAAGAGATGCAGAAGGTAAACTGAGTGCTGATGGGTTGAACTGATTGGGTTAAAGATATGCCAAGAGGGGTAGGTTGTTTGTGAGCATGACGGCGTCCGTCTATTGTTGGCTACTGACCTATTGCAAAGTTGAAAGAGATGAGGTGGTAAACTGCTCCTGTATTTCACTGCCCTCTTTTTGTTACAGAAGACTTCTTAAATACTCTCTAGCTACCATTAGTCAGGCCGCTACTAGTAGTACAATAAAACATCTGACAAACAATAAACAAAAAAAGTCAAATCAAATAACAAAAGAAAAAAGTTTGATCAAAGAATAAATGGAGATGAAGACAATAGAGGGGGTATTATTGTCAGAGGAGTAGTAGAGGAGGATGCTCATCGAGGGAATTTGTGATGTTGGCAAGCACCTGATCTCTACAGGGTATTGACTGATTGAACTGATTGGGTGTCAACTGATTAAATTGACTAGGTGTTGACTGATTGAACTGATTGGGGTTGGGCTGATTGAACTGACTGGAGTTGGGCTGATTGAACCCAGTAGCATTGAACTGATTGAACGAATTGGGATTAGATTGATTGAACTGATTAGCATTTGCCTCGAACGGTACCCCCAACAAAAATGAGTTGGGACCAGCAAAGGAAATAAGATTAGGTTGGCTTGAACTTGAACCTGAGGCAAAGAAGTCTAGTGCTGTGAAAGAGTTGCTAAATCCAGGCCCACCAGAATGCTGTTCAAAAAGACCTGGCATGGATGGGTGAAAGCTTCCTGCTCCCTGAGATATTTGAACAAATGACTGACCAAAGGGCTGTGATCCAATGCCACTGGAAGTAGATTTATTATTTGGAGGGCTCACATTCATCTGGTAATCCTGATCACTATCATTCTTGGGTAGAGTAAGCTTAGAGGCCCCAGCATGGGACAATAAGGGGTTGTTTACTGTTATGTGGTAAGTACAATACTGAGAAATCAGACACAGGTAACTTACCACCATAAGACATAGAACTGGCTAGAGCATAAGCTTGTTGATCAAGTGGCAAATCTCTTTGAGCATTCTCAGTCTTCTTCTTACCATCCCATAATGGATTTGTAGGATCTTCAACAGGAAGACTAGGAACAAAAGGGTTGACATGACCCTTCATATTAAAATTAGCACCAGGAGTACCATAGCTCAACAGTATACTGGGAGAGGATATTGATGAAGTAGCATGTGAAGGCATAAGATTTGACACAAAAGTGGTGCTTTCCTGGGTAGGCTGTGGCTGGGAACAGATGTCAGTTAAAAAGATTACTAGTTGAAGAATGACCTACATTTTTGGTAAAGCTGAAATTTTCTGGAAGGTTGAAGTTAGGTACATTCTTGGTAGTCTCCTCAAGCATTGCCATTTCCTTATCTTGGTCAGGCATAAAGCCATTGTCCTCTGCTGGAGACCTAGCTCTAGAGCAAATTGTATAAGGTTGAGGAATATGGTTTTGTGACGACTTCACATGACCAACACATAAGGAAGATGCACCAGATGTTGAGGATATTGAAGGTAAAAGTAAAATATTTTCTGCTGATTTCATAGATACATCCATGGACATTGGGGAATAATGTTGACCAGATTCTACAGATATATCCTTGGGTGATGGAAGCAAAGGTTGAGCATTTGTTGCTTCCATGATTGCATTGTTAGACACTGACATTGGAATCTGGATATTTGCTACTTCTGAAATTAGGTCATTAGGCACTGAAATTGAAGACTAAACCCTCACTGCTTCTACCTCGACCTCATTGGTCACTGCCTCCATTGTTTGTATAGCCACACTTTGAAATACTGGTGCCAAAGGCTGAACCCTTGCTGCTTCTATATCTAGAAGATTATCTTGGTTTAGGAGAGAGCCATCTTGTGAGTACAGGAAGAGTGGGGGAAGATCAGGTGAATCAGGAAGGTTTGGTTTTGGCCACATAGATATGGGTTTATTAAGTGATTCTTTTAGATATTGTTGCTTCAAGGCCTCTAACTTGTTGTGATTAGCCTTAGCATGGGTCTTAGCTTATACCTCTAGTATTTTCTTCTGCTGAAGAAATTCCTTCCTTTCATCATTCTCCCTATTGACTTTCTCCTGCTGAACCCTCTGCATATATTTATGCCACTCTTTCTAAGAAAATGTATTAGAAAAAAGAACATAAAATTAAAGAAGAATAATGAACTCCTTGTTTTGATACCAAGAGCTCATCAATAGATGTATTTTCTCCAATTGTCTCCCACACAAGAACCCCATGTCTGTTAGGAGGAGGCTTGACAAAAGCAGGATGAATTTCCATAGATATCATATCAATCCAGTCAGGATTTTTTGGGGGAGCCATATACTTCAAATATAGCTGGTAAATCTCAGGTTCTGCAAATGGAGAAGGTCTTGTCAATGTTGCTAGTGTGACTGACATTGCTGTGGTTACAGAAGATTTAATAGACTGGACTAATTTAATAGATGAACCTGTATTTTCAGAACTACCAGACAAAGACTGATTCTCAGAAATAGTTTCACCGTGATTCTAAGCCAGAGTCAATGGACATTAAGAAAACATAATAAAAAAAAGTTTGGATGATATCTACAAGACGTAGCACAGGACCTAAACTGACAGAATACCTATCAGTGGGCTTGTGAGTGGCAAGGGACTCAGGGCCAGGCCAAGGAACAGAACATGGGAGTGGTTGTAGAGCTTCATAGATAGACCTAAGGCCATTTGGATACTTGCATTGTTTGAATTCAGGAGACTTGCTCCTCAAGTACTGTATTTCTTCTTCTTCTTCTTCTTTTTCTTCTTCTGCTTGTTCTTTGATTTCTGGTGAGACTGCAGCTGTTTTCTTGCACTTCCCAAGACTGTCCCTCTTGTAGGCACTGGTAAGTGCAAAAGGCTATGCACTAGTAGATGAGAAAGGCTATGCATAGGTAACTGCAGAAGGCTGTACATAGGCAAGTGCAGAAGACTGGGCACAGGTAGACATAGACAGCTGGGCACTAGCAGAAGGCCAGGCACTAGTGGACACAAAAGGAAAATTACTGATAGATGCAAAATGCTAGACACTGGTAGACATAACAGGCAAGTCACTAATAGATACAAAAGGCTAGGCAGCGAGAGGCTGGGAACTGGTAAATGTAGGAGGCTAGGTGCTGGTGGATACAGGAGGCCAGGCATGGGTGGATGTGGAAAGCCAGGTACTGTTAGAAACAAAAGGGGAGATCAGTATGGAAGAGAGATGGAGAGTCTTGCCTGAATGATGGGAATACTTAGAGATGCTGAGTGCAGTATAAGGCCTGAAATATATTCAGGCCTAGATTTAAACAAATTTTGTGACTTCACATCCCAAAAACAGAACTAAAAAAGAATCACCTGCTAGGTAGCAGAAAAGGCACAGAGAACTTCACTACCAAAAGCTGGCTACCTATGTAGCAGTATACCCAGGGATATAAGGTCGCTACTACTGATAGGCCAATCACTCAAGAACCAGTGGAGTCAAGCCCACAGCCCCACAGCATTATCACTAAGAATAGCAGCTTAGTCAAAAGAAAGAAGTCTCATGTGGAAAAGTCCAGAGAGATGCCCATCACAAAGGAACAGAACCAGCAGCCTAGTAGGAAATAAGAATAGCCATGGCATCACTCAATTAGTGATGGCTAAGAATAGAAGCACATCAAAACTGATCCACTACAATCAGAAACAAAGGAGTAACAAAGAGCCTCAAGGAGCTGTGGAAACAACACCCAAAACTCCCTAGACAAGAAAGGAAAAAGTCAGGTCCTGATGATAGGGATCAAAGAGAATTGATCATAATACAAAGGTAACAATAAATGAAAGTAAAAGAATTTCCAAGATGTTTCATAATTGTACACTAAACAAGTAGGCACTAGGGAGATGATCAAATAACAAGGAGAGCTTAAAAAGGGAGAAATAGAGGGGAAAGACTTGGATAACTGAAAGAGATGATAATGAAGTTTTTATGAATCCACTCAAGGTTGGTCTCACTGTAATAGGATCTCTAAGATATGCATTTGTCTCGCATCATGATACTACTGCTCTTACCTAGTCTAGTAGTCTGGCTTGCCATTAATACAGAAGATCTACCTAGAACTCCCATGCCATCGTATAGGCTCTTCTTCAGCTAACTATACAACTGGAAGCTAACTCCAAAAACATGTAGTGAGTGGTTAGCTCCTAGTGTAAGCAAATGCCCAAGTCTGTTAGGGCTCAAATTCCCATTGAGAAAGGGGTTTTGGTGGTTTTTTAGAAAGAGAAGAAGAAAGCTTAGAAAAATAGAGACTTAATCACTCAAATAGCTGTTAAGCTCTAGAGCAACAGAAAGGGATAATGATGGGGGTATAATACTTGATTTTTCTTCTGTACCCTAGAGTATTTTATTAGGATTACAAAGCAATAAGACAACAAAGAAAGCAAGACAAAGAAAACCTCTAAATTTCCAAACATAGCAAGGCCAAAATGATGAGATGGCACTCCTTCTGAACACTGGATAACTGCTCCCCACTCTTCTAGTCATACTCCTAGAATCCTCCTTCACACGATAGGCAGGTCTTAAGCCTCTTGCCAGGTTGTAGAAGGAGATAGCAATCTCAAGTCGTCTTGCCCTCAAGCATGTTATTTTCATCTGACCTTCCTTCTGCCTCTCTCCTCAACTTCTCTATCCCTCTTTCTACCTTCTCTATGTCTTCTCATTCCTCTAGGGTCCAGTTTTCTTTCACTACCATTGCAATGTGACTCTGTGTCAACTCAACTCTCTTGATCTTGATATAATTAGCCATCAGTAATGATGGCTCAGATCTGATTGTAACTCTTCTGCCAATAGCACTGCTAGCTGCTGAGATATGATGTCACTCTGGTAGCACTAGGTCTTCAAAGTTTGCCTCCGCCCTTGAGAGTACTCTAGAAGGGAAATCTGTTAGAAATCCAATATGGGGTGCCTAGGCAAGCATCTATGAGGTACATGTAGTGGTGGTTACAGCCACTACTCTGCTACTCAAGCAAAATGCTCAAGTCTATGACTGCATATCTAAGAAATATCTTTGGGGGGCCAAACTCTTCTCTCAAGCCAGTTATTCTTGTTATTATGGTGAAAATAGTCACTTATTTTGCCTAAACAGTTGTACGGCATAATACTGGGGTCAAATAGAATCAACCTGTTTGCACCAATGAGATTAATACCACATCCACTGGCTTTACTGCTTAATAAGAAGACAAACACCTTGCCATGAGGATCATTCAACTGATCAACGAGCTTCTGTTGTTTTGGAATTAATGTGGTCCCATCAAGATAGAAATATTCATATCCAGTCCAAGGAACAAGAGGCAGGAAGAGGTTCATAACAATATCTGTCGATGTGCAAATCAATCACAAAGTACTGCTGGTTCAAGGATTTTAAAAAAGTCAGGATCATGAAAAAAAGATAAACTCACTTCGGAGAGAAATTGAAAACAGTTTTGCACACAGTAACAATGGACAACATAAGCTCATAGATCTTCTTTGTCTCTGTGGTCCATAGTTTGTAAGTTAAACACTCTATGCCCTGGGCAGCCTCAATGATATTGGTATATCCTTCTCTTCTCATTGTGGCCCTCTGCTGATGCTGCACTGCAAATGTGAGATTCTTGAAGACTTGGTATACATGTGACATCAAAGGGTAACCATGAAGGCTGGGGTCACTGTTTGGGTACACATTTTTAATAAACAACTTGATGTTATCTTGGGCAGCTGATCAATGAGTAGGGAATAAAGCATCATCAAACATTGATCTACAGCATTTCTAGGATTGGATGGCCACAATATCAGGGTCTTTGGCTTCGAGCACTGGAGTGACCTGAATAATAATAGCAGTTGAATCCATAGGCATGACCTCATAAACTCACGACTACCTTATGTTGTGTATCATGTTGTAGTTGCCTGTAGTGCCTATTGACCAAGTCAATTCTGAAGCACACTCAGCAGCCAAGAAATATTTTGAGTACAATATGTTGACCTCGCTGCAGTTAGTTACATTGGTCTTTTGTGCCTTCTATCACTGCTTATTTTGTTGCCACAAACTCACAACTACCTTATATTGTATGTCATGTCATGTAGGTTACCATGATTGCTCTTGAGAGAGTTAATAGGAATCATGCCAATAAAGATGAGATTGAGCAGCAATAGAAGGCATGAAGGACCAATGTAACTAACTGCAGTAAGGTCAACATGTCATACTCAGAATATTTCTTAGCTACTGAGTGTGCTTCAGAATTGACTTGGTTGATAGGCACTATAGGCAATTGATCACATCAACATAATGGTCACAATGTGACAAAGGAAGATCTTCATCCAAAGAAAAATTTGGGGTTCATAGAACAAGTTAGAGAGACCTCTTCTTGTGAAAGCTTGTCTGAATCTAATCAATTCATGCTTTCTTGCAAAATCTAGTCATTTTTGCCAAGGAACCTTCATTTGAAATTGGACAACAGTGTTTGTGGAGAGGTCCAGGTTCTCTATCATAATAATGGCCATTCCAAGTATCAACTTTCATATTAATAAAGCTCTTTGAGGCATAAGTGTCCTCAAGGTCTCTCTACTCTGCTCATCAATGAGAGATATACTCTGAAGTACATCAATGGTTTGACTATATTCAGTGCTCCCTTCACCAATGAGCTTTACTCAAAGATTTCTGGTAGTTTCAATCCTATCCCATCTATGTTAACCCCTATTTCCCAACACTATTGTTCATGGGGTATGGACCAGTGCTGCAATTCATTATTACATTGGGAATGTTGCTATTCAGGGCCATCCTGACCATGTCCTCACTTATCATGTATCCTACATTGGCATGGTCTTTCCTGGTGATGAGCTAATTGTCGAGCTTAGGCATATTGCCATGTGCTAAAGAGGCTGCTAGTGCTAGGGGTTTTCCTGTTTTATTTTTAAATTGGAGTTCCCTAACTACTGTCTAAGTAGTGGTGAAGATAAAAGTTTAAATAAAAATAAAATGTGTGATCTCCTAAGGAAAGCACCCTAGTTGACACTATATATCAGTACAGTGTCCCTTGTGCAAATTCATGGGGAAATAAATTCAAAAGATGAAGGTGAAAAGAAGTTGTAAAAATTGAAATTCTGCCAATGTATTGTGGTAGCTGTGATGTTCGAAACTTGATTCTCGATTCTAGACTACTGTGTTGGCCCTGTGTCTGAGTCCTGCCTACCTAGTGTCATCCTAACACCCTGTTTCAAAGTTGTTCTCACAGTAGCACTCTCTGGCTATGTGATCAGACTATCCTCACAGTAGTACTCTTGACTATGTGATCAGATATGTGACTTTGAATCCTTCCTGTATAACTTGACTCCCTAGCAATACTAAACTCTATCTTAGAGCTCCTATGACATTGCCTCTGCAACTAAGTCACTTGTTCTATAGTCTCTTTGGTTTGACTCAGTCTTGAGTCAAAGCAACTTAATCACTGATCTGATCAGTCTAAAAATAGATTTCCACTTTTGAAAACCCAAATAGAGGAAAGAGGTAACCAAGATTGCTTGCCCTCTTTCTACTAAGTGGAGGTTTTTATAAGTTTAGAGAAATACAAAAGAAATATACAAAAAAATAGAGAAAATAATAAACCCAGTCATAATCTATTATTACAACAATTGTTCTGGTAGTAATAGAGAATCTCATGCCTTCTTGTCTTTTCTCGATTATTTCCTATTAGTTTTGCCAGGTCTATTCTACCCTTGTCAAGTTACTGGGTTACCTACCACTGATCCCACAGCAATCTCCCTTTTTCTTTGGCTTATCTCAGTGACTCAGGACCTGACTCTTTTCTTTCCTGCCTAGGGAATTTCAGAAGTTGTTTCTACTGCTCTCTGAGGCTCTTTGTTACTTTTTTGTTTCTGATCATAGTGGATCAGTTTTGATGTGCTTTTATTCTTAGCCATCACTGATTGAGTGATGCCATGGCTATTCTTATTTCCTGCTAGGCCATCAGTCCTGTTCTTTTGTGATGGACATCTCACCAGACTTTTCCACATAAGGCTTTTTTCTCCTGACTAAGCTGCTATTCTTGGTGATGATGCTGTGGGGCTGTGGGCTTGACTCCACTGGTTCTCAAGTGATTGGCCTGTCATTGGTAGCGACCTTATGTCTCTGGGTATACTGCTATGTAGTTAGATAACTAGCTTTTTTGGTAGTGAAGTCTTCTGTGCCTTCTCTGCTACCTAGCAGGTGATTCTTTCTTAGTCCTGTTTTTGGGGTGTGAAGTCACAAAATTTGTTTAATTTTAGGCCTGAATATATTTTGGGCCTCACAGCACAATGGTAATATTGTTGTTAGCATCGAAACCACTAACTCTCATAGTAACAAATTTCTCACTAGCTCTGCTGAGGTCAAGCAACCTACCACTGTCTACGTCTTCACAGGTCAGGGCTCTCAGGAACCTAGCATGGGTATAGACCTTGACAATTCTTTGTCTGCTACCTGTACTGTTTGGGACAGTGTAGATACTCACCTGCTTGTCTCTTATGGCTTCTCCTTTACTGGTATTGTCAGGGGTAACCCAAAAGAGAAGACCATCTATTTTGGTGGTAGCAAGGTCAAACTATCTGTCAACAGTATATGGATATGACATGCGATACTCCAGACAAGGAGGGTAATGTTGAAACACTCCTTCTCTTTGCTGACATCAATAACTGCACTCTCTGCTACACTTTTAGCCATCCTACCAGTCTTTTTTTTGCTACTCAATTCGCTCAAATTGCTCTTGTTGTCACTGAGAAGGCTGCTTTTGAGAACATGCATTCTCAAGGGTTTGTCTAGAAGGGGTACACTTTTTCTGGCCATTTTTGGGTGAATATTCTGCCCCTGCTTCCATTGCTGATGTCCTCCATATATCTGCTCTTGTTGATATCATCTTCTACTGTGGTCTTACTATGCAGTGTGCTGTTAAATGTGATCTTCAAAATTGTTCAAATTATGCTATGTGTATTGTAAATCCCTTCTGTGTTCCCCAAACTCTCAACAATGCTGTTTTACATATGATTTCAATGTAAATCAATTTGTTGCTTCAAATGATCAACATTAACGTTGAAGTATGATGATCTTGCCCAGGGGACGGAGGCATATCCACAAGCACCCCTTGTTGCAGGCCCTGGGCTCAAAGTCCCAGACTTTGCCAAGTGCTAGAAAATGTGAGCGGACACCAGATGTGAGAATCCACAAGCCCAGGAAATGGAGACACATCCACAAGTACCCTTACCCTGGGATCAGAGTCAATGGCTCTGTTAGGTACTTGAAAATGTAAATGAAGCCTCATGAGATGCTTCACAGTGTAGAGATACACTAAGACAACACCAAAGACACAAACCAATGACCTTAGACATAAAAGACCTAAAAGACTAAACTAAACCTAAGAAACAATGTATAAACAAGACACAAACAAATAAAACCATAACTAGAGACCAACTTGATATAAGACAAACATAAATGACCAGAACTCAAAACAAGAAAACAAAGAAGACCTAGAAAATCAAATTAAGAGACCAAAACAAGAGATCAAAAGACAACAACACCAACATCAGCAGCAGCACCACTAACAAAAGACCACATAGTCCGACCTCAAGAAACAAGATGGAGGCTGAAATAAAAATGACCTAGACAAACCATTGACATTAGGATAACAAGGCAAAGACCTTAAGCAGAAAATTCCCTATAAAAAGGGAACAACAAAAACAAAAACATATGGAATGTTACATAAATACAATCTCAGAAGTGCAGGCCATCTGGAGGCACAAAGTGCCACGAACAGTGACATTGGGGTGAATACACCACCTGCTTCTCTTGGCACATGGAGGAGAAGTATAAACACAAATGAACCCATGAGCCTGGGGTCAACCCATGACCCCAGAATACAACAGCAAGAGCCATCTCCACCACTGCTTGTAGGGGTTCAGCAACTGAGGGAGTAATGCTAGAACTCCATAGACAAATGACCAAAGAAAATGAGACAACCCCACCTATGAACAAAATAAACTCATGGAAAATAGCATCACTTAATGTAAAAGAAAAAAGATACTCAAACAGAAAATCAAAATACAAAGACATAGCAACTACTTTAAGACTTAAGAAAATCACAATACTAGCAATACAGGAAACAAAACTAAAGGAAAAAGAAAAAGAAAACCTGATGAAAGAAAACCCAAAAATAACCATAATAAGCAACAGCAACAACAGCAAAGCAGGAATAGCCTTTATAATAAACAAAGACAACATAAAAGAAAACTCAGAAAACCAATGGAACCACACAATAGTAGTCAAAGGAAGAGTATCGACAATACAAATAAGAAAAAATAATCAAGATTATACAATAATGAATGTATATATGCCAAACAAACAAAAAGAGAAAATAGAAACTATGAGTAAAATAAGAGAATACATTAGGAAAATAAAAGATCAAAATAACCTAATAATAACAGGAGACTTCAACTTTGTAACAGATGCACTAGATAGATCACTGCCACATAAAGACAACAACAAAATAAGCAAAAAATGGACTAATATAACAAATGAATATAACCTAATAGATGGCTGGTGAAAGTCAAACAAGTCAGAAAGACAATTCACATACACATAAGGAAAAAGTCTAGCAAGAATTGATAGAATATACACCACAAGAAAAGTATATGAGTCAACCACAGAATGGACAATAGAAGAAAACAATGGAATATCAGATTACCAAATAATAACCACCACGACATATAGTATGAACCTCCCCTATATAGGAAAAGGACTATGGAAACTAGATATAGAAATAATCAAATGGAACCATAAGAAAACTACTACTAGAAACAGAAGAAAAGATAAACAATACCGAAAATCAAGAAACCTCAAAAGTGGAAATATGGATGAGAACAAAGAAAGAAATCATGAAAATAGAAAAAGAAGAATCAACCAACCGATGAAAAATGCTAACAAAAAAGAAAAACAACCTACAAAGAAAAATTAGAGCAGAAGGAAAAAACAATGGCAATGACTCACAAAAACAATCAAAGATAATAGAAATAATTAAAGAAATAAATGAAGATGGCAAAAAAAGAATCGAAACAACACAAATGATAGCCAAAGAAAAATACATAAAAGAAGGACAAAAAAGCACAAAATACTTCTTTAACCTCAAAAAAGACAAGAAAGACCCATCAATAATCAAAGCCCTACAAAACAAAAATGGAAAGATAATAAACAATACAAATGAAATATGCACAATAGCCACCAAATACCACTATGCCCTACAAAAAGCACTAGAGAGACAAGATGAAGATGATCAAAAAATCAATGAAACACTAAAAAATATTACCAATAAACTAAAAATAGATGACCAAGAGAAACTTGATAAACAAACAGATGAATATAAAATAAAAAAAGCAATAAAAGCAAGTCAAAATGGCAAAGCACCTAGAATTGATGGAATCCCATATGAATTCTACAAAGTATGGATGAAAGAACACAAAGACTATAAAGATAGGGAAGGATCAAAAAACCCCAAAAGACCAACCACAGATATAACAAAAATATTAAAAAAAGTATACAATGAGATAGAAAATATAGGCCTAAAAAACCAAAACTTCATACTAGGAATGATGTTTCTCCTATACAAAAAGAGAGAAAAGACAAAGATAGAAAACTACAGACCAATCACACTAACCAACACAGATTATAAAATTTTAATGAAAACAATTGCCACAAAACTTGGAAAACTCGCACATAAGATAATACACCCAAACCAAGCAGGTTTCATCCCTAAGAGAGGATTATATGACCATAGAAGAATGACAGAAGCTATGATAAATTATTGTGAAACCTATAAAGAAGACAGCTACATAATGGCCTTAGACCAAGAAAAAGCATATGACAAAATAGCCCATGATTACCTATGGAAAACCCTAGAACAATTTAACTTCCCACAAAGATTCATATTTAAAATCAAAAAACTATATAAGAATGCAAGAACAATAGTATCCATCAATAAAACACTACCAGAGGCAATAAGAATAGAGAGAGGAGTTAGACAAGGATGCCCAATGTCATGCCTACTATATAATATAGCCATAGAACCACTGGCAGAAATGATCAGAAGATCAATGCTCAAAGGGTTTAGAATCAAAGGAATACAAGAAAAGACCTTAGTATCACTTTTTGCAGATGACACACTAGTATATATGAACAAAACAGACAAGAAACAAATCCTAGAAAACATAATAAACATATTTTGTAAAGCATCAACAGCAAAGTTCAATAAAGAAAAGACTGAAATACTACCGATAGGATCTGAGAAATACAGAAAACTAATAATAGAAAAAAGATAGACATCTGAATCAGAAGAAGACATGATATCTGAAGAAATACGGATTGTTAAAGATGGAGAAACACTAAGAACCTTAGAAAGCTATATGGGCAATAAAGCAAACCAAATGAACCAAATACTCAAAAAACAGAATGAAGTACTTAATGCATGGAAGACACTTAACTTATCAATAAGTGGAAAAGAACTGATATTAAAGTCACTAGTACAATCAAGAGCCCTATTCCTGGCAACTGTTAACAGAATGCCAAAAGACATTCAAAAGAGAATGGAAAAACAAATGAAAGACTTTATATGGAATGACAAAAAAGCAACTATGAACTGGAAAGAAGTATCACAACCAAGAGAAATAGAAGGACTAAACATGCCAAATATAGAAACAAGAATAGAAGCACAAATAATATGGCTAAAGAAATATCTTGCACCAAAAAATGAAAGACCAGACTGGGCATATGTAGTAGACCAAATAATTTTCAACAACCTACAAAAGACTCCCAAAATAGCAAAAGAAAACAAAATAAGTTGGATATTCCAATTATGGAACAAAACTGGAAAAAAGGACACAATTCCAAAATTTGTTAATGAAATGATAAAAGTTGATAGGAAATACAAAGTAGAATATGATATACTAGAAGCAGGACCAAAACCAAGAAAACTACTACCAATATGGCATCATATTGGCATAGAGGACAACTATTCATGGAATAAAAAGCTAGTGACATGTTTAAGGAAAGAGCACAAAATAGTAGAAACAGGACGATTAGAAGAATTCACAAAAGGTAACAGCACACACTGGTTTTGCAAAAGACTAGCAAAAAAGATTATAGATAAGATAACAGAGCACCTTAGACCAGGAAAAGAAATAAACTGAGAAATACCATCAACACCAACAAAAGATAAAAGTAATAACCTAAGCTCAAGAACAGATATAATAAAGATAGACCCAAGGATAGTAGACAACAGAACACCTGAAAAAGCAATAAAAATATTTGGAGACTATCCAAGATATAAGAAGAGAAATAATAAAGAAGACAACTTCTTGAGACCACCAGTAGAAATAAAAAAGCAAAACACACAAGAAAAAACAATATGGATAACAAAGATCCCAGAAAAACTACTAAAAGATCAAATAGAACAAAAAATAATAAAAATAGGATAGAAGGAAAAAGATGAAATAAACGAGAAAGAAATATATAGATTTTTCAGAGCAGACAACAATATACCAAAAGAGGAAATAGAAATACTTCTCATAACAGAAGCTATGAAGGAAAAAGGGAAAGTAACGATAATATCTAATCTACAAAAAACAAATATGGACATTCATGACAAAATGGAACAATGGGAACAATTAGATTACCTAGAAACAAAAAACAAAGAAATCTGGAGAAACCTGGAATACCATATAAGAAAACACGAAGGAGAAATACTATTGGGCCCACCAAGAGATACCAATGACATTAAAATACTAAAAGAACTGGAAGAAACCCTGAATAAAAAAGAAGAAAGACAAAATGAAAGAGAACTAAGAATAGAAGAAATACCAACGAGATATAAAATAGAAGGAGCAGAAATAAGACAACTTACACAAAAAACCTCCTATGAACTGATACTCCAAGAGAAGAACCTGAAACCAGAAGGAAAACCAACACAAGAAAGAATAAAAGAAACATGTAAAGAACACAAAAGAAAAACAGAAAACTGAATAACAAACAAAGACATATGGAATGGACTAAAGAATAAGAAAATCCCATTCAAAATAAAAGACTTTATATGGAAACTTATACACAATCGCCACAAAGTAGGCAACTGGTTCAAAAAAATCCCAAGTTAGCAAGATAAAGCGATATGCAAATGTGGAGAAACTGAAACAATAGACCGCATACTAACAGAAACTAAACAGAAGTAAAGATATATGGCAAGAAGCAGAAGAAATGTGGAAGAAAAATAACAAAAACTTCCAATGGATAAAACCCAACGTTAAAATACTAAGAGGTTGAGGGGCAATAAAACTAAGAGAAAAGGAAAAACTAGCACCAGAGTGGCTGAATGAAAGATATATAGAAATAGTAATGGAGACAACATGGCTGATATGGAATATAAGAAACAAAAGAATTTTCGAAAAAATAAAACTCACAAAAGAAGAAGCAACTAAGAAATGGAGGAAAACAATGAACAATAAACTAGAGACAGAAAAAACCATAATAAAAATAGAAGACAAAATTAAGAAAAGAATAGAAATACAGAAAAACTTTGACAAAAAATGGAAAGAGACAAAACCGACAAACAAAGAAACAACTTAGGCGAAAGCCTTGAATTATTGGATCTGCCCAAGAGACTAGGAGTCCCAAGACTGGAACTCTACCTTGGTAGGGAACCCAGAAAGGTTTAAGTACCTGGGGTTTTTAGTAGGTTGGATGAGATCCAAGCCCACATGGCCTGCCTTCACACCCCATGTAATAAACCGATGATTTAAAATAAAAAAAAAAAAAAAAAAGAGATCAAAGCCCACACTTTATAACATTCACAAAAAAAAAACTATATATGAATTAAAATTTTTTTACTTACAAAAAAAAAAAAAAAAATAAAAA
>Ga0153998_1000038_pt1 | contig 17772 bp, 26 predicted proteins | sample TSNC082MetaG_FD_104725 | JGI IMG/M metagenome (GOLD analysis project Ga0153998, IMG submission 104725) | Attine ant fungus gardens microbial communities from North Carolina, USA - TSNC082 MetaG | ecosystem: Host-associated > Fungi > Mycelium > Unclassified | place: USA: North Carolina, Lumber...
TAGTCTGAGGATTAGACCTCAGACTTAACAACATCTCTTGTTATTATCTAAACCTTGCTTGAACTCTCTTGAAGAACTCTTTTCTCAAATCACAAATCAAGTAAGTAACCATTTGTGATACTTCCCTTTTGTGGTTTAAATGTCTCTTTGAGATCTATAACATGATCCTAAGTTTTCCTGGTTGGCATCCTCTCTGACTCTACCTTCCCAAACACCCTTTTCCACTTCAAAACCATTCTTGGAACTATTTCTATAGTCTTCCTCCATTTCCTCTTTCTTTCCCCAGTCCTCTTTATTATCTATTGCCCATCTGACGATTTTCTCTTCCTCTTGGGTTACTACCCTTTTGACTCTCTCTTTCTTTTGACTCCTTCTGCTACACAAGGACAGGCATCTTGTCATTTTAACCTCTCCTGTTTCCCAGTTTATTTCCAGATTATGTGTTGCCAACCATGGCATCCCCAGAATCACTTCTGTCTTCCCTAGATCGCACACATCCATTCTCATTCTCTCTATGTGGCCTTTTTAATACACATTGCACTCTACTTGGTGTGTGATGGTCTCTCCACTATTATTTGTTCCATCTACATTTCTGATAGCTATTAATCTCTCTAGTTTCTATAGCTTAAACCCATGTTTGGCTGCTGTTCTTTTATCTATGAACATCCCTATTGTACCACTGTCTAAGAGCACTTTTACCATCATGCCTTCATGTATGTCTATCTTCTCCATCCCAATATTTAACCACACTTTTCTCAGCATTTTGAAGGTTCTCCTGACCTCCTTTCAACTACCCCCCTCTTTTGCTATGCTTTCCAGTTCTCCTGACCATGCACTGCTTTGCTATGCCTTTACCTCTCTGGGCTGTACCACCTTCCCTATATACCCATACCATTTTATCTCTTCCAACTTCTTTCTAGAGATTACTCCCTGTCCCCTGTTATCTTCCACATGATACCCCTGACTTCTGCACCTTTCACAGGTTAGGTACAAAACTATTACTTCCTCTGTGCACTGCCCTAGCTCTAATAATTGCACCTCTTCTAGGATGCCTTTTCCACAGTGCTCCTCCACTCTTTTTCTCAGCTTTTCTACTAAGCTCCTTCTTCATCCTTGCTATGCTTCTTATGGCTTGGCTATGCACACTATCTTTTCTTCTTCTGTCCTCCTCAACTTTCTTTCTCCTTCCTGCACTTTTCCCTTTACAGGGTGCACCTTTTGCAGCTTTACTGCATATGCCACTCTTTCCTTCTTCTTTCATAACAGACACACTCTATACTTGTGCCCCATTTCTCCACACTTATAACACTCAACTTCCACTGCTCCTATTCTCCTTATTGTCTTCTCCTTTACTCCACACTGCATTACTCTACTCTCTAATACTTCAAATTTATTTTGGGATATTATTACTCCTTTCTCTGCCTTTTTCTGCTTTCTGCAATTTTAGGCCAGGTGTCCAAACCCTTTGCAATTAAAACACAATTTTCCCCTTCTTCTTTCTAGTTCTTCTCTCATTTTGGCGAGAGCATATCTTTCTTTGAGCATGCTACTCAGAATAGAATTATATTGTTCTTGAGACATAATGATAACATCTCAAAAGGTACAAATTTAATGGAGATTCTTGCTTATGCTACATCTACTGGGTGCAAGATCTTCACCTAGCTAGATACCTACTGCCTTACTGACTACTATCCTAATAGTACTTTGGCTATCACTCCACAGAAGAGATCCATAATCTAGACAGCCCTCTAGAGGTAACTGTCACTCTTCTGTGTGTACCAACTCACAATGGAGTTGCAGCATGAAGTTTATACTCAAAAAGGTACAAGTAAACTATTAAATACTATTTGTTTGTAAGGTCAGGTCTTGGAAATAATACCTGAGCTTGATACCACTCTTCCACTGTCAATCCATAACTGATTAACAAGTTCCCTTAAGCCAAGGGCCTATAAGGAGATGCTCTAGGATAGCTTAGGTAACCTGGTATAAATGAGTATAATCTAGCTTGCCCTTGGATCCTCAAAGCCTGCTATCTACTAGTTCCCTTCTTTCTAGTTCTTGTTACCATAGTGATACTACATAGCCTTATTAGGTATGGTAGTTATTAGTGTTCTGATCTGTGTTCCCTTAGCAACCAGCACACAGACTAGGCTAGTCTAGTATATATAGCTAGTAGTATATAGTAGAATATCTTACCCTAACATTGATTAGAACTCCTGGACTATTCAATATTCCATCTCTAAGTGATCTCCTCACTAATGGCAAGGTTGGCACTGGGCTGCTCTAGTCCTCTTATAGGACCCAGCTATGTATGAAAATGGCTACTGATCGTGATGATCAGTGGCCAAGGGTCAATATGATGAGAGTAAAGAATAAGCAGAGTCTAAGGCGAATGGTGCTCTGAAGTGTATCGAGTTCTATGTAAGACTTTAGCTGTGACAACTTAAATCTACTCCAAGTCTGAGTTGACAAGGAGAACTCGATAAAGTTCCTATTTGATTTTCTACACAACTACCATTGTAGCTATGCACTTTACCTCCCACAGTCCTTATGTTACCTGTCATGTGACTACCCTGTTATGCATTGTGACTGTGACCAATGTCACACCTTTTGTGACTTTGTGACCATAACATGACTCCTTTCCTATGCTCTACCTTTATAGTAGTGATTCAACTAAATAAAAGAAATGAAAATAGAAAAAGAAAATGGAAAATAACTTAGCTGTTTTGTCAAGTCATAACACCACCTCTCTCTTAAGTTTCCTTGTCCCAAGGAATTTTCCTACAATTCATAATATGGGTCAACCATGTTGCCCATTTCGTCATCTTCTTCTGTCTACTCCCTTACTCCTAATTTTTCTTGTTCAATTTCTTTTTCTTCCTCAATTATTTCTAGAGTTATCCTTTTCTTCCCTGGTCGACTCTTCTTCCATTGGCTTCCTTTTCATCTTCTCCAATTTCTTTCTAACCTTTTCCAATATTCCTGGTCATATTTCTTATTTGTCCATCCAAATAATTTTTTTGCTGTAAACCTTCCTAGCAATTCTCCTCTTCTAAATGTTCATTCTTCTCTTTCCTGTTTCCTTACATCCTCTATATCTCATCTGTATTCTTTTTCAAATTCCTCAATTGCCTCCTTGGCATTTCCTAAATTTTCTCTTCCTTCCCAAGTGTCTAACTCCACTGTAAATCCTTTCCACCGTACTAGGTACTTGTCCTTTTCTCTGATCTTTCACTTATTTAATATTCTTTCTACTTCCCACTCTTCTTTTTCTTCAATTATGACTGGAACCAGTTGCTTCTTCCTCTGCCCCTCTACTTGCCCCACATAATGTTGTATTCTACTAACATTTACTACTAGATGTATTTTTACTGTACTTGGCAATTCCAGCTTTACTACATTCGATGATACTATTTTCTGTATCTTGTAAGGGCCTACAAATCTCTCTGTCAACTTTTCTGTTCTCCTCCTAACCATTTGATATTTTAGATCCTTAGTGCTAAGTATTACCAGGTCTCCTACTTTATACTTGTCAACTTCCACCCTTCTTCTGTCAGTGTACTTCTTTATATCCTCTTGTGCTTTTCCTAGCGCCGCTTTGGCTTTCTCTTGTATTTCCTTCATCTTTTTCACAAATCTTTTTGTTCTTTTGTACTTTCCCTTTTTCCTTCCTTCAAATCCCATTCTTGGATCCTGTCCATAATTTGCCTTAAAAGGTAACGTCCAAGTACTTGAGTGCACTTTATTATTGTATGCAAACTTAGCTGTTCCCAACTATTCTGGCTATTGTTTCTGCCTATAATCAATAAACATCCTCAAGTATTGCTCTAGCTCTTGCTTCACCCTCTCTGTCTGTTTGTCTATTTGAGGGTAGAACACTGAAAGGGTGCAAAAGGGAATTGCACACTGGGACAAACAAAATAATGATGTGCCAGCTCCCAATTGCATGCTAAAGGTTCGAGGAGAGATAATCAAAGTTGAAGGTTTATAAATAATTAGAAAATAGGAATTATACGCAGCTCCAATAAAATATATGTTGGTGGTTGTAAAAGGATTGTAAGATCTCTCTAGATCGTCGTCACATAGCCTCCCTAAGGTGTCAACCTTTATACATCATGACAAAAGCTCCTCTGGAAAATACAGTTAGTTGATCACTCATGGACTCTCCACACTTAGTTGCCCCCTTGTCTGCACCCCTAACACTGAACCTTACAGGTGTGATGCAATCCAAGTGTACACCTAGCCAAGCTTTCCCAGTCTGCTGTCCTCTCCAAAGTCTGCTTAATATCTCGGCCATTATTGATCGCCTCAAGACGTGACTGGCATTAAGCAAAAGGTCTTCTTGAGGGCCTTAAGCTGGCTTTAGGACCGTGGGAATCATCGAAGAATTGGTGGAGATATGACCAAATGAAGTTTGTGACATACCCTTACTTCCTCCTTCCCCCCATGAACTCTTTAGCATACAATTGAGGACTGTCACTGCTACTTACCTTTGCTTGTTATATTTAAAGCTTTTGCCCCTTTCAATGGTGGAGTCCAATACCTGGGAAGGGAGAATTTAAAGAATGCAAAAAAAGTGATTGAAGAATTTGAGAGGGAATATCGGCGAGATATAGAAGATATAGTAAGACAAGAACACAAGGAAGGAACATTTAGAAGGGGAGATTTGCCAGGGAGATTTACAGCAAGGAAATTATCTGGGTGGTTGGATAAATGGTACGACCAAGAATATTAGGGAAGGTTGGAGAGAAATTGGAAACAATAGAAGAGTAAACAACCAAGAGAAAGAAAGATGATAGAGATGATCAAAGAGAAAGAATAAATCAAGCAAGGAGACCTAGGACTAATGTAAGAGGATGTCTTATAATGTCAGCAATAGAATAGCTTAGGTATTGCCAGTATGGGTGAGCATCAACTAGCTTGCCCTATAATCCGCCAGTGCTTGCTGTTTCCACAACCCTTTCCCTTAGTTCGGGTCTTCCCCATCAGTACTGAGTAGCCTTATTAGGTAGCATAGTTATTAGTATCTTGATCTGTGTTCCCTTAGTGACTAGTGTATAGACTAGCTAGTCTAGTATATATAGCTAGTGATATACAGTAGAATACCTTACCTCAACATTGATTGGAACTCCTAGGCTATCCATTGTTCCTTCTTAAGTCTGCCCTCTTCACTAATCATCAGGTGTGGTTAGGGTTACCATTGAGTGATCTCTTACAACTAACAGAGTGGACAGAAGAAGACAACAATGAAATGGGTAATATGATTGACCTATATTACGAGCTGTAGAAAAATTCCTTGGAACAAGGAAACTTAAGAGGAGGGTAGTGTCATGACTTGGCAAAATGGCTAAGTCAATATCTATATTTCTTTTCTTTTTCTTTCTTTTAATTTCTGATTATTATTTTTTTCTTTTAATTTAATTTTCTTATCAATGGATGCACGAGAGGAAAGCGACTCATAGGGAAGTACAGGATAAAAGTAAGGGTTAGGGTTACTCTTCATGTATAAATAGTGTACAGAATCTAGTGGGAACTCTATCAAGTTCTCTTTGTTAAACACTGAACAAAGAGCAGTTGGCTTAATTCTAGCTCAAAGTTAAGCAACCTTACAATACTCCTCCTTGCTCAATGTAGTATTTATTACTCATGTAAGCATTCTTATACTGAGTAGAACACAAGGCCAAGGATTTTTCTTAAGATTGAGAATTTAGTGTAACTGAGATTTTTAGTAAACATATTAGTAGGGTTGTTGCTATCTTCAATAAAGAAGACTTTAACCTTGCCTTCATTAATACAATCTCTAATATAATGATAACAGATATCTATATGCTTTGAGAAGATTTCTTGTACCAGATTACAAGACATAAAAATTGATCCCTAGTTATCTCTAGCAAGTAGGATTGGCCCAAGGTTATATCCTAGCTCTTTCTGAAACAAAGTAGCTTGTTGGCTTCCATCAGACAGAGCCATATACTCTGCCTCTGTAGAGGATAATGCAACAGTCTTCTGTGCTCTAGATCTCTAACTGATAATGCCCTTTGCTAAAAAGAAAAAGAATCCAGTAGTAAAGCATCTTGTTGTTGGATTTGAACCCCAGTTAGCATCTGTATATCCCTCCAATCTCTGATCAACAGTGCCATCATATATTAGAGCATAATCCCTTGTTTCTACAAGATAGTAACATATATACAATGCCTTATCTAAATGCTCTTTTGAGGGATTTGCTGAGAACTACAATAAGTGAGTTACAGCATATGCTATATCAGGACATGTTCCTAACATAATATATAACAGTGAGCCAATTACAGATTGGAATCTAAATTGCTGCTCTTGGTCAATGGTTCCTTCATAAGGCATTAGCTAGTAACCTTCTAGTAGTAGAGTTGAAGCAACTTGTGTATTGAACATGTTAAATTGTTTGAGCACTTTGTCAAGGTAAACTGTTTGAGTGATGAAAATCTTATGCCATTCTCAACATATATTCATGTGCAAAAATTCTTTAATATCTCCAAGATTCTTACACTCCTAGTGGTTTATGAAGTCATTCTTTAGTTTATTGACTAGTAATTTATTCTTGCTAGTAAAGAGAGCATCGTTAATATATATGACAATAATGACTGTTTTATTATTCTTTAGATAAATGAATACACCTGCATCTACAGTGAGTCGCTTAAAACCCAATATTTTCATGGATTTAGTAAGCTATTTCCACCAGGCTAAAGCAGCCTGCTTTAGCCCATATATTGCTCAATGCAAGCAAAGCACTTTGTGCTTTAGGCCTTTAATCTTAAAGCCTTTGGGTTGCTCCATATAAATCTTCTTATCTAGTTTCCCATATAGGAAAGTGCTCTTGATGTCTAAGTCTATTATGTACCAATTCTTAAGAGTACTTAGTACAAGAATGAGTTGCACAGTCTCAAACCTTACAACAGGTGAGAAGATTTCACTGAAATTAATGCTTTCAATTTGTAAGAACCCTTTGGTCACAAGTCATGCCTTCTTTTGGCTATCTGTCTTCTGGTTAAAAACCTAGCAACATTTGATTATTTTTTGCCTTTGAGGCAAATCTACAACATCATAGACTTTGTGATCTTTAAGAGCATCAAGCTCTTCATAGCAAGCCTTCTTCCATTCCTCTTGTTTTTGCTTGGGCAAGTGTGCAATGTCTTGAAATGTTTATTCTCAGACATTATCTGGAAAATTTATCTCAGACATTATTGCCTTCGAGAGCAGGTATAAAATCAATGGTACTCCTCCTTCATGGACCAATTTCATCATTACTGATTCTTCCTAGTTAGAATTGTTATTGGGAACCTCAGAACTTGGTCTAGGAATAGACCTTTTTAATTCTGAGACTGCATGCAAAGTATCCTTAATCATATGTTTCCATTCTTTGATCTAACAAATTTCTTTTTTAATGTTAATGGGGCTCTGAGTTTTCCTATAGACATTGCCAGGGCATGTTACATGGCTTCTTACTCTGTGAGGGCTTTCCCTATACTCTGTAGGTAGTAGCACATTTTGGTGCTCTTGCTCTTCATTTAGATGTAAAGTAGATTAACAAGGGGCAGAAGACTCTTTATAAGCTGCTAGTGCATTAGTGTTATCTTTATTGTTATTATGATGATTTTTTTTGCCTTTTTTATTAATTCTTTTGAAGGAGGGTATAGTAAGTTATCATCTTCAGAAGAAATTTGTTGTATTTTATTCTTTTTAGAATTATCTCAAGCATGGTTCTCACTGATGCAAGTATAAACCCTTTGTTCAGCTTTAAGGCATTTTGGAAACATATTTTTATCAAATAATACTGTTGTCACTGTAAACTCAGTGTTATTGGCTTGTCTAATGAATTTATATCTGTCACAAACTTGATTTGGCCATATTTCCATCAATTCTTCAATGATTTTCATGGTCTTAATAGCACCTGAAAGCTCTTAAAAAGACCTTTTGATCAATAGTAGTCATATCTCAAGGTGATCAATATTAGCTGAGCTATCAGGCAGATTAACAGGTAACTACTATGGTACCATTTATTAAATCACCAATATCTCGGAAACCGCCATAATAGATGCTTCACCTTTAGGCATCAAAAAAGCCCTCTTTATTCTACTCAGAATGAGCCTGAAATAATGCCAATGCAATTAATATTTGTGGAGATATGAAGTTCTCAATGTTTGCACATGGACTTAATTAATTACTCATAGATAGTCATCTGTCCTTTTCTTAGAACAAAGGACAGCCTCCATAAGGTTAAGATATCACATTTTTAAGCATAAAGGCACTACCATATGTAGAACAATAGGTAGTAGCATGTGATGATCTGTCCTAGTGTACAGACTATTACTTTTATGTATATAAGGGCTCATAGTCTGAGGATTAGACCTCAGACTTAACAACATCTTTTGTCACTCACCTAACTTCACATTTTTGAACTCTTTAAAGTATCAAAGTACCCATCACAAACAGTAAGTGACCTTTTGTGATAATATCCTTTAATGTCTTCAGCCATTCCAACAAAGATCATCAACTTTGATTTAGATGATAAGGAATTCTTTTGGACAGTATTTGGAAGATAAAGATAAGCACTACAACTGAAAACTCACAAATGTGAAATGTCAGGCTTTTCCTCCTTTACTAATTCATAGGATATTTTCCAGTTAAGATAATGTGAAGGAGTTTAATTGTATATATGAACAGCATATGTAACTGAGTATTCCCACCATAAATCAGAAGCACAGGACTCATGATGTATGGCTTCAGCTTTGTCCATGATAGTCCTATTGAACCACTCAGCACATCCATTTTGCTATGGTATATAAGGAGTACTTCAAGGTACTATAATCCTTTTCTTCTTCATGAAGGTATCAAGTTGCTTAGAGTTGAACTCTCCCCCTCTATCAAGCATCCACTCAACAATGTTAGCCTTATATTGATTCTTGACCATTATATGAAAATTTCCAATTGTATCTGTTATATCAGATTTTCTTCACAACAAGACAATTCACCTATATAATGAGTGGTCATCATAGAAAGACACAAACCACTTATATTTGTGGTATGATAGCATTGGAAACTCCTTTAGGTCTGAATAAATCCTATCAAAAGGTTGTTTAGAATGTTTATGTAATAATGAAAAAGACTTCAAGTGCATCTTGCCTTTAGCACATCCTCTATAAAGAGGATTGTTAGCTGGAAAGACAATACTACCAGAAAATCCCCTAGTATGCTTTAAAGCTTTTCTTAATACTTCTTTTGATGGATGTCCAAGGCAATGATGCATAAGATTGTAGTCCTCTGTCTGAACAGTCCTAAGCACCTGTAAAGTCATTTTCTCTGTCCTTCAGGTTTGCAGTATATAAATAGTTTAGTTCCCTGTTTCAGGTATAAATCTGAGTTGCTGTAAATCACCTTCATACAGTCCAATGGAGTTCTGTATACCCCAGCATTTATAGCCCATTTGGATCATTATTCCAATGGATAATAGTTGTCTGTGCAGTCCAGGTATATAGTACACTGGATAGAAACAAGATATAGTGATTGTCAACTTTCCATCTTGAGCTTTGACATAGTGCTCCATTATTACAGCACCTTGTTCAATTGCTTGGAGTCCACCTTGTGATTTCTTAGCAGTTGCAATGGAAACAAGGTTGATTGGTTTATACTCAATGAAGCCTTCAATGTCATTTGTGAAATAGATAGATACTCTTGTATTACCAATCCATTCAAGCTATTCTTTATTGTTTTTATGCATCTTTCTTGGCTTCTCACAGTTTGTACACATTGCATAACAACTTAAACACAAGACATGTGTATTGTTATTGTAGTTAGATACACAAATATCAGAAATAATTGCATTTGACTGCAAATAGTCATCAGCAAGTAGTCACAGAGAAGTATAAGGATTTGCGCACAAGTTATCATTCCACTCAAAGTTACTAGTGGTGACATCCCCATTGCTGTACATATTCTCTTTCTTCTTCAATCCTGCTACAATGGCAATATCATTATCAATAGAGAGACTATGGGCTTTATTAGGGAGCAATCCAAGGCTCACTTGATCATTGTTATTAGATTCAGATGAGGTTTTTCATCACTTAATAACAGGGCCATTTTGATCACCAAGTCAATTAATAAGGCTTTTCTTGAGTAGTGCAAGTATATTTGAGATCTTAGTAAGCCTATTGCTTTTACAGACTTGCATAGCATTATGAGGCCCAAAATAGATTCAGGCCCAAAAATAAACAAATTTTGCAGTTTCACACCCCAAAACTAGGACTAAGATGGAATTACCTAATAGGTAGCAAGGAAGACATAGAGGACTTCACTGCCAAAAGCTGGCTACTTAGTTATATAGCAGTATACCCAGGGACATAAGGTCACTACTACTAACAGGCTAATCACTTGAGAACCAGTGGAGTTGAGCCTGTTGATAGGGATCAAAAGATTTGATCACAAAACAAAGGTGAAAGTGAGGTCAGAGAGGCAAAATCTCCAAGCTGCTTTATAATTGTGTGCTAACAAGTAGGCACTGGGGAGATAAATCAAATAAATAGAAAGCTTACTGAAGGTAAATGTCCAAAGAATATCCAAAACATATTTAATAGAAACCTAAGAAGAAAAGAAATGTTTTTAGTATCCACTCAAGAGAACCCTCACCGTAATAGGATCCCTAAGGTATGTGTTTATCTTGCACCATGATACTACTGCCCTTATCTAGTCTAGTAGTCTAGCTTGTCATCAATACAGCAGATCTACCTAGAACTCCTATGCTGTCATACATGTCATAACTTGGCAAAACGGCTAAGTCATTATTTATTTTTCTTTTTCTTTTCTTTTATTTTCTTATTGGACTTACAACTACAAGATGGAGCATATTGCTTCTTTTACTCGTATCACCAACACTGTTGGTAGCGCCTGAGTTTAGTTTAGCGAATAAACCTACGCATTTTAGTTCTCAATAGTCTCACTGCGAAAATGAATCTCAACACTACCTTGGCTAGGCCGGAAGATGATGCCTACAACATACAACGTGGATGTTCGACATCCCGCACCAGCACCAATGGACCCTGTAGCAACTCTCCCTCTCCAATGGACAACTCTTCCCCCCTTTAAAAGTCGATTATGCTAAATGTGTTGCTGCCAACTGCAACATGGACATAGAAATAACAGATCCCTCCCCTCCCTCAGGCGAAAATGTTACTTGTTTCCCTTTCTCCCTCCCAGCATCAAATCCATGTGTCTTCCTCGAGGAGGCGCCTAACTATGAAACCTCCAGTAATATCGACATCTCCACGGAACCCTCTCCCCCCAAAGTTATCCCATACAGCACGAACGTTCCAGCAGATCCCAGTTTATGGGATAGAAATTTCATAGTGACATCTTTGTTCGGCACCAACGAATTCCTCAACAGCGACATTAGTAACATCACATGCTCCCTAAAACGCATAGCCTGTTTCCTAAGATAATGAAACGTTAAAGACTAGGACGCCAACAGCATCAGGCAACTAGATCCCTTTGGCAAATCTGCTTGGGACTTTGTATCAGCCATACTTGAATCAGGATGGGATACTCTCACAACCGCTAACAAATCATCCATCAAGAACAACCTCACAAAGGAGTTTGGCAAGACTACCAAACCCTCACCAAGTGTAAATATTTGTCATGGTACTCACATAACTAAGGTACTCCCCCCTATCCTGCCCCACCCTTCCAAGGAAATTTTGGAGAAATCAAAGGCCCACCAACAAAAAATCTCCAACAAAGGAAAATCCCCTCTGTCCTATGCTCAAATTGCGTCAAATGTTACAAATGCCCTCAAGATCAAGGAAGCCTTCCCAGCCCTACCAAACAAGAAAGTTCTCGAAATGCACAAGGTAGCTTTCAGTCAACATGCCAACAGAGTCAAGAAAGTCCAAGTCACTACTAAAGGACCTTCTAGAAAACAGGCTATTATCCCGGTACACAACGACCTTGTAGAAAGCATCATGGGCGACGCTAGCACCTATGTGTTCCAAATAAATGCTCAACTAAAAAATGTTAAATCTTTGATGCACTCCAAGTTCATCTGTCCCTGCTCTGGTGGAATTGCTATCGTTACCAACAATGTACCAAACCCCAGCGACCTTTCCATTATAGAAAAATATTTTAAATCAGTTGAAGGCATTAACAGTAATGATATTCCAAGCCCTAGACTCCCACAGTCCAAATCATACTTGAAAATTACGGGCCTTCCCTACTTGCGAGCCGATGGCAACAAAATCACTAGTGAAAATGTCACAGACTTCATGAAACATATCGACCTTTTTAAAAACATTCCCCTAGCCACTAAACCACGTATCATCAAAGCCTTGCCCAAGTCAGACATGGCTATCATATGGTTTGATATATAGGACACTCAAAACGGATCTAAAGCAAAATTGTTAATTAACCACTCTTTCAATCTAGGTTGCCATATCGCCATAGTCAGGGCTACCAACATGAACCCTGGCATCCCCCAGTGCCACAATTGCTGGAAATGGGGCCATTCAACCTTTTCATACAGGGCTCATGGTTCTCGATGCCAAAAGTGTAGTAGCCCACACAAACTCGAACATCACAGAGAGTTAGCATAGTGCTGCAAAGCCAACCCCAAGTTAAACCCCTTAACTCAAAACTGCACAAGGCCTGTCTTGCCCTCATTCCTTCAAATGCATCAATTGCAAAGGCGAACACATGGCTGACAACTACAAATGCCCTTTCTGGAGAAATTGATTCAATAGGGACTGGCACTCAAAAAAAGCACAGGAAGCCCAGGAAACCAAGGCCAATTCAATTTGCCTAGCTGTAGGCAGTAAGAAACTATGATTAAGGAAACCCTAAAAATATTTTCACAGAACGTCAGGAAAAATAAAACTCTAATGAATACTATATTAGAAAACAACAAAAACAACATAGATATTATCCTAGTTCAAGAGCCACCCAAATCTCTCATTTGCTGTGTCCCAAGTCACACTGACCCCACAGGAGACCCAATATACGGCACCCCTAACCATCCTGACTGGACTCTATTCATCAGACAGGACCCAGCTCAAGAAAATTATGCACAAGTAGCAACATATGTCAACAAAAAGCTGCAAAAAATGAGATTCACTCTCAGACTTGACATAATAAATCACTGAGACATTAATGTCTTAGCCTTTCATTCAGGCCAACATATCAACTATGTTATAAATGTATACTCCGATGACAACCAGAGCGCACTACACTTCCTCAATCAAAACATCATCGACCTAAACAACACTGTAGTCATGATAGGCGATTTCAACATAAGGGATAATGACTGGGACCCCAATTACCCTCATCATTCTGCTCATACTGAAGATCTACTCACTTTAGCTGAAAGCCTAGGTCTCGACCTCTCACCACCCATTAACCCAGGTCCAACAAGGTTTGCAGATAATCCGCATGACACGAATTCTGTCATAGACTTAGCTTTCATCAACCCCAACAACTCAGGATTCGGACAACACTCCCTCCACCCTGAACTATACAGACTCTCAGACCATGTTCCCCTTATTATTGAAGTGAGTATCAATGAAACTAACATAGACAACTTCTTCTGGTTCATAAGCAAAGACAGCGAGGAAGAAAAGAACTTTATCAAAGCCATTACTGACAACATTCTTGCCCTTGATACCTCGAACATCATGTCCAAAGAAAACCTGGAAACAATCGTCCAACAATTAACAAGCACCTTCAACGAAGCATGGTACTCTCAAGCAAAAAAGAAATGCATAACAAAACATTCTAAAGATTGGTGGAATCATGCGTGTACTGAAAGTCTAAATAGGTATTGCAACACAGGTGATATTGAATACTGGCGAGAATTTAAGTCAAACACCCAAGTAGCAAAGAGAGAGTTCTTTGACAACAAAATCCACGAAATCGCCTCCTCAAACAAAAGACCATGGGACCTTATGAATTGGATTAAGAAGAAAAATCTGCCGACCATAGAATCTATTCTACATGAAGGTCAATCATGCAACACCCTACCAGACTTGTGGCACGCCCTGCACTCGTCATACAACTCAGCTGAAAACCGACCCATAAATGCATCTTTCCTAAATGAAACCCCGCAAGCTGATCAAATTCTATGGCCCCTCTTCTCGAAACAAGAATTCAAAGATGCTATAGCTAAGTGCTCATCTTCGTCAACTCCTGGCCCAGATCATATTTCCTGGAGACATCTCAAATCACTGATCACAAATGACAGATGCTTACTAAAAATTGTTCAAATTGCTAATACATGTATTGACTTAGAATTCTGGCCATCTCACTTCAAATCGTCCAATACAGTGGTGATACCCAAACCAAACAAAATCAACTACAACTCCCCCAAATTGTTTCAACCAATCGTCCTACTCAACACGATGGGCAAACTCATCGAGAAAGTCATCAGCAATAGGCTTCAATTTCACTTGTCAGCCAATGGCTTCCTTGACTCTCACCAATTTGGGGGTATCCGGCAACAATCCACAACAGATGCAGGAATATACCTCACCCATCTTATTAGGGCTGGCTGGCTCAGACAATGCCACACAAGTGTTCTCGCCTTTGATATTGCTCAATTCTTCCCTTCCCTTAACCACCAATTCCTCTCACTATGCCTAAAAAAAGCTGGCCTTAATACTAACATTGTTCAGTTTTTCAACAGCTATCACTCAAATCGTTCTACCTCATATTCATGGAACTCTTTCACTTCCCCCCTCTTTAATGTAAATGTCGGTGTTGGTCAAGGCTTTGCCCTCTCCCCCATCCTATCAGCCTTATATCTAGCTCCAATTATAAAAATGTTCAAAAAAAGAATAAAAAACCTCAATAAAGAAATCCCTATAGACATTCTCTCATTTGTTGATGACAGACTTTTGATTTCTCAGGAGAAGAGCTACTTCCTTTCTAACTCCTTTTTATTATGTAGTTACAACATCATATCAAAAATCCTTATCGATGCCGGCCTTGTTATGGAACACGACAAAACCAAAATCTTTCACTTCACAAGAGCACAGCACCCCCCCAACCCCTCTATCAACCTAACATCCATAGGGGGTCCCATTATCAACCCTAAATCCATCTGGAGATACCTAGGGTTCTTCTTCGACCAAAAACTCAATTTTCACTATCACACCCACTTTTATGCCACCAAATACCTTTCTATCCTTAGCACCATGAAAATGCTAGGCAACTCCTCACGTGGCATACTCCCCATGCAAAAACAACTCCTATACAGGATGTGCATCTTACCCATTGCATTGTACGGATTCAACCTCTGGTTCTTCAAAGGTGCCCCAATCGTAAGAAACATCAACGAATTAAAAAGAATACAATAAAAGGCAGCTCTTTGGATCACTGGCACCTTTCGAACATCTCCCTCTGACAGTATTGAAGCTATTGCAGGCCTCATACCAATCACTCTCCACATGCACAAACTCAATGGCAGACACCACCTCAGATACGGCTCTATCCCATCTACGCATGCTATCAACTCACTCCTTGATTCACAACATGTGAAAAATCACCCTCCACACAAAACTGCAACCTCCAAACTCACAGACAAATAACGGTCCAACCTCAAAAGTCCTATCAAGGACGTCAATGAACGTCTCAATGGTGTCAGAGAATGTTTTAATCCACTATTTCCTCTTTTTTCTCTGGGTTCAAGAGTAGTCAACCATTTCTCTAGTAGATTTAGTTTTCATTCTCCTCCCTCTTCATCTGACGAAGATCTCTACCACCACATACAAAACCTCAACCAGGCCTTCAGATCATCCCAAACAGCCCCCCACAACATCACCATCGTAGTAGACGGAGGTATCAAGAAATCACAAGTAGCCACTGCAGTCGCACACATATGGTCAGAAAATTCCCTTGTCCAATGCCTACAAGCCAACTCGATAAACGTTACCTCAATCGAAGCTGAACTCATGGCCATATGCTTAGGCCTAATACCCGCCATGGAAGAGAAAAGCATCCACAACATAATCGTTATCACTGATTCCATTGCTGCAGCAAAGAAATTCTTTGAATCCAAAACTGATCCTCTTCAAAACATGTTTATCCCAGTCACATCGGCTATTGACTCCTTCTTCTGAAAAGATGGCAGAAACAAAATTCAATTTTGGTTCTGCCCCAGTAAGGCCAAGTGGCCCAAACATAAACTTGTGGATGACCAAGTAAAAGCTGATAAATGTGCCCCCATCTTTCCCAGCAAAGAATTGCACTTATTCAACAAGAAGAAAGAATGTAACAACATTCTCTCTGAATGGCAAGACTCCTTTATGTCAAATCCCAAAAGAGGACAACTCTTCCTCAACTTCGAGGATGAAAACCAGAAAGTGATCAAGCCGACATATGCTAAAGGTGGTTCATGGCTCCCTTCTATAGGCTTCACCAACTCACTCTGCGCCTGTTTCACTCGCATGACTACCGGCCACGCTCCCATTGGGGAGTATAGACAAAGATTCCTCCCTCACCTCCCCATCAGCTGCCTGTGCAGTGAAGCTGAAGTCCAAACACAAGAACATATCGTCATGGAGTGTGATACATATGACCTATCCACACGTCCATGCAATATCATCATAAATAGCTTTGTCCACTTCCTTGCAGACAACCCTAGCGTATTCAGTTTTGACAATAGTTGAGATATTGTCACGGCGCAACTCCTCTGAGTAAAAGCGCAGCACTTTTCCATTCACCTCTTTCCTTTTCCTTTCTTGCTACCTCTCTCTTCCTCTGTATTTAAGTAGGTACCTTGTACTTGCCATGGTCTGCCATTGCGCCCCATGTAATAAATTGATGATTTAAAAAAAAAAAAAAAAACTATAAGATGGAGCATGGGAAAGTATCACGTGACTTTGTCACAATGTCACAATGGTGTGATGGATGGTCACAGATGGTCAGGTCACAGGTCACAGTCACAATGTGTCACATGACTAGAGTAACATGAGAACCATGGGAGAGCAAGCACATAGCCACAGTAGTAAAATGTATAAGTAGTAGAGAATTAAGTGAGAACTCCATCGAGTTCTTTTTGTCAAACTCTGAACAAAGAGACAGTTGGCTTAATTCCGGTCATCGGACTTTAGATGCTGACAATACAGGCTCTACTTCAGCTGACCATACAATCAGAAGCCTACTCCAAAAACATGTAATAAGTAGTTAGCTCCTAGCGTAAGTAAATGCCTGAGTCCATTGAGGCTTGAGTATCTCTTCAAGGAAAGTTTTATAGAGTTTTCATAAAGTAGACACAAAAGAACACCTTAATCACTCAAATAGCCTTTCAGCTCTAGAGCAACAGAGGGAAATATAAGGGAACACCTCTATTTCCACCCCTAAACTATACAGCAACACTCTGGAGCAACCTAAGCCTGTTCAAGTATTACTAAAGTAATACTTAAACACACTAGTATAGCTCCAATCACATGGACCTTGACACTTAAGAATGTAAACCTAGTATATAGTATAGAAGATCCCTTCAGGAGCCTTATCCTAATCTCTAAGGATTCTCCTGGAGGTGAGTTGTATCATAATCATAAACTGTAATATTAACTGAGGATTCTCCTGGAGTCTTGTGCCCTAGTCACCCTTATAGGAGAGATGATGGGGGAAAGTATTCTTGTTCCTTTTGTGCTCTAGAGTATTTTATTAGGATTACAAAGCAATGATACAACAAAAGAAAAGAAACAAAGAAAACTTCCAAATTCCCAAAAATAGTAAGAGTAAAATGATAAGATGGCA
>Ga0153998_1000039_pt1 | contig 17719 bp, 23 predicted proteins | sample TSNC082MetaG_FD_104725 | JGI IMG/M metagenome (GOLD analysis project Ga0153998, IMG submission 104725) | Attine ant fungus gardens microbial communities from North Carolina, USA - TSNC082 MetaG | ecosystem: Host-associated > Fungi > Mycelium > Unclassified | place: USA: North Carolina, Lumber...
GCTCCTTGTCTCATGAAACCACCTTGTTTGAGAGCCTCCTTTGCAACTTGAGAGATACATTTCCACCGATCAGATCCTAGTTTTGTTCCCCCATACCACCTGAATACGACCACAATCACATTGTGACAATTCGATAATTCGAGAAGCCTCGAGAGCCGATCTCCGCTACCACTTTCACCACCATCGTTCTGCCCACATACCAACTCTTCGTGCCCCTGAGCTCTTTGAGTCGATCGGTAAGCATACATGCAGTGGGTCATACGTTTTGAACACGATAGAGACGTCAAATGGCTGAAAAATGCAGATATCAACGTAGCATCTGGTAAATTTGTTGCGTGCGCCTGGAAGGCCGATTTGTGGTGGACTACGCGATGCGAGAAGTAGATCTTATGTAGCCAGCAATCATCTATTGCTAAGAATCGTACGTGAACTGGTGGTCAACCATTGAAAGAAGAACATTACTGCCATTCTCACATTTGACTGCCTTGTCAGCCTTGGATTGTGACACTGCATTTGCATATGATGCCGAAGGCAAAACCCATCGTTTCGAGATTAGTTTTATCGCAGGAGATCGGTGTGGTACATAAGGAAGCAAATGGCTCCAGCTGTGCATTTGTAAAAACAATAGCCTAGAATGAAGATATGGCATACAATAAATAGGTTGCTTTGCACACTCTTGAAAAAATCCATTAAATTCAAATAAATTTGAAAGAATTCAGGGAAATTTGGAAGAAATTGGTGATTGACTTTCTCTTTTCTCTTCTTATTTAAACATATTTTGATATAATATTCAATCATGACAACCCTCCTCTTTTCATAAATGGATGTGTGGGAGGGATATAACATGTACAAACAATTGTCTAGTCTCTAGTCTAATCTAGTCTAGTCTATTAGATTGGCAAACTCGCAACAATGCTATCTTTGGTGCTAAGTCTTTTTCGGACACATTCCCTATTGTTCTCATTTAGTGCCATCAATCATCTGGCAGTTTAGGCACTATTCTGTCGCAGAAACCTAGTCGCATGTTGGTTTGACTTGGAATAAGGTGTATCCTGTTGCAAACCAATGAGTAGATATAACTAATTACAAACTTATATACTAATGAAATATTCCAGAAGCTTCCACTGGATCACGGCATCGGCTTGATTCCCCAACATATTCTACATTCTCTATGGACACTAATAGCTACTAGTTTCACATATATAAGTACTATGTAGCATGATGTACAGTTTAGTTCTTGTGTCACTTCGAGTGCTGAAGTTATCCTTACAGGTTATGTGCCCTGCCCTACTGCATTGCTGAAAGAAACTTATATATCAGACAAAACATGTCTAATGCTGCAAATGATATACTACCTACTTCTGTGCCCAAATTGGATGTATCTGGGGCAAACTGGGCCATTTTTGCACTTTGTTTTTAGACAGTGATCCAAGAAAAAGGGCTGTGGGGGCATTTTGATAGTAGCTCACCTTGTTCAGTGTTGTCTTCTCCTATGCAGCCTTCTGACAAAGTTTATTCTTTACCTTTCATCATTACTCCTCCTCCATTTCTAGCATTCCAAATGACATTCTCTGAACATCATCTTCATTCTTGTTATTCATATTAAATTCTTTCTCTTGTCTCATTATGTTCCAGAATGAGAGACATATGCAGAAATACCTGAAACATATTTATTCTTAGGTAAATAGTTGTATACTTGTATTGTACATAAAGTGTTCATTGTGTAAGCCCTAAGACCAGTCATTTCTATCTGGTCTTAGGTGCATATATCTTCTGTATTTCCTCCTGAACATTTAATTCATTAGTCATTTCTATCTGGTCTTAGTTTGGTCCAGTACTTCTCAAGTTTTAAAGACATACCTATGTATTCTTTTTGTTACCTTCACCTGCAGCTGTTTCTACATCTGCTACTACTGCTACTACCTCTGCTATGCTTACTCTAACTATTCCTGCTCCTATTTCTACCCAAGAAGCCATTGATACCTAGTAGTGGAATGAAAGCATTGCTTGCTCTTTGCTTGCTCAATGTCTCCTAAACTCTATATTTATTGTTGCCTCTTCTCATCCATCAGTCAAGTTGATGTGGGATACTATTACAAAGAACTATACTTACAAGAGTGTCTTCTTACAAGCTTGTTTATGCCATGAATTTACAAGCAATCGCTGTCCAGAAAAGGGAAATATTCAAGCTTTCTTGAACAATCTTCACATGAAGAAAGCTGAGCTGTTAGCTGTTGGTGTTAATATAACTACTGGAACTCCATTATCCAATCCTTACCTTACTGGTTGGCTACTTTCACCTCAAATCAACTTGTCACAGAAATTAACTACTAAATAGTGTTATGGAGGTATAACAAAATACTTGTTCAAATAAACTACATAAATAGCTGGACCCTCATTAGCAAGTAGCCTTGCTAATGTCGCTCTTTTGGTATAGTGGTAAACCATATAGTATATGACTACTAGTCCATAGCACAACTGTGACACAACTCACTGCTACTCGTCTTGCTAGCTGTGATGTTGATCCTGAACTCCTAATTACCTTTATTTGTGACAAATGGGACCGTACTTGTCTGAGTAGAAGAAACAGCTTGCAATATGATGCTGACAATACATTAGTATTTGAAATGCAAGAAAAGGAAAAAGAGAAAGGAAAGTAGAAAGATAAGGGGAAGGAAAGAAAGAAAGGACCATACTGGATTTGTGGTGGTGACTATTTCAAAAAGGAATGTTCTAATAGAAACACAAAGGATAAGAAGGGCTGCAATAGTGCAAATACTGTTAAGAAAGACAATGATTATGCTTTTACAGTAGAGAAGACTTTAGATGACAAGAGAAGTATGTATGTGTCTGAGTGCGAGGAAATTCCAGACAAGTCATGGTATGAGGAGGAGTTTGAGGAAGAGATAAAGGATTAGTCAGATATTGAAGAACTTGCTGCTAAAGAAATTGTCAGCAATATTGAACTTATAACCACCCAAACTGAGATTTTTGACTCAAGTACCACTACTCACATTACTTCCTACTGGAACAACTTCTTTGCTTTTCAGTCTATTGCACCTAAGGTCCTATGTGTCAGAGAGCCAAACTCCATGCCAGAATTAAGCCAACTGCTCTTTGTTCAGCGTTTGACAAAGAGAACTCGATGGAGTTCTTGCTTATTTTTCTACTACTTATACATTTCACTACAGTGGCTATGCACTTATCCTCCTATGGTCCTCATGTTACCCTAGTCATGTGACCCACTGTGACTGTGACTTGTGACATGACTATCTGTGACCATCTGTCATGCCTTTGTGATATTGTGGTAAAGTCACGTGATACTTTCCTGTGCTCCATCTTGTAGTTGTAAGTCCAAAAAGAAAAGAAAAAGAAAAGAAATATAAATAATGACTTAGCTGTTTTGCCAAGTCATGACACTATGAGCTGCAAATAAACAAGACTTCAGTACAGTCGGGAGAGAAGAACTTCTTTTGTACTTACCAAATGGTACAACCTTCTCTAAACTCTATCTTAGTGAAGTTCTCTACTGTTCTGAGGCTGGATATACACTTGTTTCAATTTGGCAACTTGATAATGCTAGTTTTTCAACTACATTTGCAAATGGAAGGTGCATGTTATAATCTTAAGGAGTAACTCAGGTTGCAACTTCAAGTAAAGACTTGAGGATGATATGAGAGTTGAGGAAGAAAGGGAATAATACAATTGGTAAAGTATAGGAAATACAGAAGAGTATCTACTGTATATATACCTATGTACCATGAGGAGTTATGTGAGAAATACATATGGTAGACATGAGGCCTGCTAAGTAAAGAATATGCTCCACCAGTGAGGTGCTGACTAAGCCATTAGATATATGAAGTAATATGAAACAAAAAAGTAGTCCATGTGGTTGCCTTATGATGAACACCTGTAAGAAATGAGGTCAATCGTTATAGTGCATTATCTATGATGCTGGGGATTCTTGCATTGCTGAGGTTCCCTGAAATGGAAAAGGTCTATACAAGCTAGTCAAAGAGGTGGGAGAGATAAATGTGGTTAATGAATCACTTATCTTGGATTTGTTATACTGACAGTTAGGCTACATTGCACATAGTGCAGCTCAAAAGCTTGTTTATGATAGTTTAGTCACTGGTCTAGAGTTGGAGAAAAGTAGAGAGACTGATCTCTTCTGTGAGTCTTGTGCTTATGGTAAAATGACCTGGGTGCCAATTTCCAAAGTCTGGGAGAGTGAAAGAGCAAAAGTATTTTGCAAAGAAGTATACTCTGATATGTGGGGACCTGCTCAAGTTGAAACTAAAAAGGGATGGTGCTATTATGTGACATTTATTGATGACTATTCATAGTAAACTCATGTTGATTTTCTCATCAATAAATCAGCAGTTCTGACATCCTATAAAGCCTTTGATGCAATGTGCAAAACCCAACATAGTATACAAGTCAAAATTCTTCATTCAAATAGAGAAGGAGAATATACATCTATGTCATGACTTGGCAAAACAGCTAAGTCATTATTTATTTTTCTTTTTCTTTTTCTTTTATCTTGGATTTACTACACAGAAGGGAGTGTGGGAAAGTGTTACATCATAAGTGTTACATAGTCACAGTGATATGACAGGAAGTCACAGCATCACATCACATGATGTCACATGATAGGTCATATGATAGGCATGGGAAAGTAGTACACAGACCATATAGTAGTTGTATAAGTAATATAGAAAATCTAACAGGAACTCTATCAAGTTCTCTTTGTCAATCACTGAACAAAGAGCAGTTGGCTTAATTCCAGCTTGGAGTTTAGCTTTCTTACAGTCTACAGAGTTTCAATCATATCTCAAGTCTTGAGGAACAAAGCAAAAACTCATTGTTCATAATATCCCTCAGCACAATAGCATTGCAGAATGTCGAAACCATACTATTATAGAACATGTTCATGCAGTACTCTATGCTAGCTATCTTCCAAAGTTATTATGGGCACATGCTATGTCCTATGTTGTCTGGTTAATAAATTAAACAAGCTCCAAGGCAATAGAAAGGACAACATCTTTTGAGTTAGTATATGGGAAGAAACTAGACTTGAGAGTATTGAGGGAATGAGATGTTGGTATATCAGGCAGGTGGTGACAAGCTAGGCAAACATACAAAATGAGGACATTGGATTGGGTATGATAGTAAAAGCAATAGCTCTCTAATCTACTTCTTTGATATAGAAACTATCAAGGCTAAATACAACTTCCTTTTTGTCAACAATGGTCACTCTGGACTCAAGGGGGAGAAGATACCTACTATCGAGTCTCAGAGTAGCCTCAAACCTGCTGAAAGCCTATCTAAAATTTTGAAAGCTCCAAATTCTATTTCTTTTACACTAGCTCCTCTCTCTGATATAGTCCCAAATCCCATCATCATGAATGAGAAGCCTAACAATGCTATTCATGACTGTAAAACTGACAACTTACCAGAAGCATCTGTTATACCTACTAAAAGGCCTAAATGCACTCTGAATCCAAGTCTGTCACAAACTTCATTTGGCCATATCTCCATTAATTCTTTAACGATTCTCATGGTCTCAAAGACTACAGAAAGCCCTCAAAAAGACCTTTCAAACAATGCTAGTCATGTCTCGAGGTGATCAATATTGGCTAAGATATTAAGCAGATCAACTAGTAACCACTATGTTACTATTTATTAAATTGCTAATATCTTGGAAACTACCATGATTGATGCTTTGGTTCTAGGCTCAGCAGAAGCCTTCTTCATAATGCTCAGAATGAGCCTAGAACAACCTCAAGGTGATTAATATTAGTGGAGATATGAAGGCCTCAATATTTGTACATAGACTTTATTAATTATCCATAGATAGTCATCTGTCCCTTTCTTAGAACAAAGGACAGCCTCCATATGGTTAGGTTATCACTATTTCTAGCACAAAGGCACTACCATATGTAGAACAATAGGTAGTAGCATATAATGATCTGTTCTAGTGTACAGACTATCATAATCATGTATATAAGGACTTATAGTCTGAGGATTAGACCTCAGACTTAACAACATCTTTGCTACTTGTCTAAACTTTGCTTTTTTGAGCTTTTTGAATATCCAATCAACTAATCACAAATCAGTAAGTGGCCATTTGTGATAAGTGGCTGTGACCACTGTTACATATACCTTATAGATGCTTGCCCAGGTGCCTTGTATTGGATTTCCAATGGATTTCCCTTCTAAAAGTACTCTCGAGGACAGAAGCAAACTTAGATGGATTAGCACAACCCAAGTAATGTCATATCTCAGCAACCAGCAGTGCTATTTGTAGAAGAGTCATGATCAGATCCAAGCCACCATCACTGATGGCTAATTATGGCAAGATCAAGAGAGTCGAGCCACTGTGGAGTTGTATCACAATGGTAGTGAAAGGAAATGGGAATCTGGAGGAACAAGAAGGTATAGAGCAGATAGAAAGAGAAATAGAGAAGTTGAGAAGAGAGGTAGCAAAAAGGCTAGATAAAGATAACATGCTCAAGGGCAAGATGACTCGAAATCACCATCTCTATCTACAGCCTAGTAAGAGGTTTGAGACTTGACCATTGTACAAGAGAGGATTCCTGGAGTAGGGTTAAAGGGTCAGGAAGTAGTTGCCTAGTGTTTGGGAAGAGTGCCATCTCATTATTGCAGCTTTGCTATGTTTGGGAATTTGGAGGTTTTCTTTGTCTCACTTTCTTTGTTGTCTCTTTGCTTTATAATCATAATAAAATACTCTAGGGCACAGAAGAGAACTCAAGCATTATACCTCCATTATCATTCTTTTCTGTTGCTCTAGAGCTTAATGGCTATTTTGAGTGACTAAGTCTCTAGCTTTCTGAAGAGTTCTCTTTAATTTCTAAAACCCACAAAAACCCTCCCTCAACAGAAATTTGAGCCCCAACAGACTTGGGCATTTGCTTATGCTAAAAGTTAACAGCTCACTACATGTCATTGGAATTAGCTTCCAGTTATATAGTCAGCTGAAACAGAGCCCATACGACAGCACGGAAGTTCTAGGTAGTTCTGCTGTATCGACAGTGAGCCAGACTACTAGACTAGGTAAGGGTAATAGTGTTATGATATGAGATGAATGCACATCTTAGAGAGTCTATTACAGTGAGATCTACCTCGAATGGATTCATAAACATTTTATTATTATTTCATTTGGTCTCTTGAGTTATACTCCTCTATCCCCCCTTATTCTTAAGCTCTCTTTTATATTTGATCATCTTCCCAGTGTCTACTTGTTTAGTATACAATTGTGAGATATCTTGGAGATCTTTTATATTCCTATTTGTTATCACTTTTGTTTTGTGATCAATTCCCTTTAATCCCCATCATCTGGAGCCTACCATGAGGGGAGTTTCAGATTTCTTAGGGAGCTTTCATCATTACCATGCCATTTACTTATTCTTCTTTATATTTTTTCAAACAAACATCTGATAAAATAGCTAACAACACTAACAACTCTACCCAAGAGAACATTCCTTTAGAAACTAGAACGAAAAGTCAACAGACTTTAGTAGCATGACGTGCCAGAACAACAAAACCAGTACCAGATCTAGAATGACTGTTGAGAAGAACAGTACTATCTTGACACATCAGATCAGCCACACTAAACCTTTTGATCGTGGAAACAATTTATTATATACCAAAACTAGGTTCTCCATTAGACCATGAGCCCAACCTCTTTGTTAAGAACAGAGCAGACAGTCTTTACCAGGACTTTTTGATATATCTAGGAATGAACCTTTGGCAACCATTGTCAAGGAACTGAATCTAGAAGAAGAACTTCCAGAAGTGTCTATTCTCTCACCCAAAATTCTTGGCAATACTTCAAACTCACAACAACCACAACAAAACCCGACTTTATCACCACCAAGAAACAATAGAAGAATGCTGTCGACACCATATATGCCACTAGCCCTGAGCCTGAGCACTCCAAGATGGGATGGTTGAGCTAGGAATCTTCAAACTTATATCAGACTTGTTGAACAAATGCTTACTGCGACAGAGATTATAGATGAGCAACAAAAACTCAGATGGCTAACAGAATATGTCGACCCAAACATAAATGACTAGTGGATGAGTTTTGAGGAATATGAGAGAGGAGACTGGGATAGCTTTATGGGCTGCCTCAAATCAGAATATCCTGAGATAACTATAGAAGAGTAGGGTTCTATAGACCAGCTCAGACAGCTTTGCTAAGAAATCCCAGAGATCGGCCTAGTCAAAGAGGAATGTCTGCTAGACTTTAAATAAAAATTTTCTTTTAAAGTGCAAAAATATTTGAAGCTACTGGCTATCATAGGAAATAGAGAATTAGTGGAATACTTTGTGTAATGCCTAGACACCAACTTCAGGGAAGCCTTGAATTTGAGATTGAGTCTTCAGGATCATCTAAGGGTAGATGCGCTGAAAGGATGCAAAAGGGAATTGCATACTGGGACAAACAAAACAATGATGTGCCAGCTCCCAATTACATGCTAAAGGTCCGAGAGGAGATTATCAAAATTTGAAGGTTTATAAATAATTAGAGAAATAAGAATTATATGCAGCTCTAGTAAAATATAAGTTGATGGTTGTAAAAAGGATTGTAGAATATCTCTAGATCATCGTTACATAGTCTCTCTAAGATGTTAACCTTTACACACTGTGACAAAAGCTCCTCTGGAAAATATAGTTAGTTGATTACTTATGGACCCTCTACACTCAGTTGCCCCCTTGTCTGCACCCCTAACACTGAACCTTATGGGTGTGATGCAATCCAAGTGTGCACCTAGCCAAGCTTTCCCAGCCTACTGTTCTCTCCGAAGCCTGCCTGAGTTACATTTGCATCTTCTCCCTAGATCAAGTTCTGGGTATATTCTGTGTTCTTCTCAAGATACCCCACTGGTCCCAGTCTTCTTACTTTCAATAGATCCACATTTACAATTCCAGAGGCAGTGTAGATGGAGATAGGAGTCAAGAGATTCCTCTCCTATCCAACTGCATACCAGATACTATATTAAAATGATTACAAAGCCCTGAAACTCAAGGAATAAAATATAAAAAGAAAACTATTACTACTTTTGATGTTCCTTCAACCTCTTCTCATGCTAAGTCCATCCTAATTCCCAGTGATGACATATCCTTATGATAATGCGTCCTCTTTATCAAATCCTTCCCATCAAAAATGATGTGTCTTCATCGTTGCTTCTCTCTAGAATATTTTTCCTGATCTCCCATCACTCACTTTGATGTTGCTTTGTAAGAGAGCCCTCCTTAGTTATCTGTTAAGTAGTCAGTAAGCCCCCACTCAATGTCTAGTATCTCTGAGTCATGTCCTAGTGCTCATTTATCTAAATATAATTGATCTGATGCCATCAATGCTTAATTGCAATCAGAGTCTATTTATCTAAGTTTGTCATCTGAACACTACTGGTTCTAGAGTCCTAGTCTGCCATATCTCTAAGTCGTTTCCATCCTGTAATGGATCTAGAGCGTAGTCCTTCTATGATTTTCTTCTTAAACCTGATGCCAGCTCACCCTGCTTGCCTCCCGAGGTATCAACATGAGCTCTGGTTTGATTTTCCCTTGCTCAATGTCTTTATTATATGGTAGTATATTCTGAGGATATAGAAAGGGTTCTAAAGTGAACTCTAATCAAGAATTCGTTGTTATAAAGTGTATCAAATGTTATCTTCTGCGGAAAATTCACTTGCAGTGTAACATCTCCCCCTCACTATAAATGACTGTTCTCAGTCGTCTTCTCGAGGCTGGTTTTTGGTTCTAGATCATTATCTATCAGTGTCTAACACTCTATCCTCACAAGATTGGTCCTCCCTAGAGATGGTTTCCGTTACCCTAGCCTAATGTGTCATGTGGACCGTCCTTAGCCCTAAGACTCCATTCTTTCTCAAGCTTATTGGCATTTCTCAATTATCTATTACTCTTTTCCTTATAGAGTTATCCCAATTCAATTCTACTTATACGGCATTATTTCTACTTTTGTTTATATATATGGCTTATCTAATCTTCTTTTATAGGATTAATCATTGATCCTTCTTTTTGTTTTTCTATGACGACTACTTTTTTTGAACTCGTCATTCTATCTCCCCTTTTTTTTTTCCATTCTTTCTTCTCCACCATTGCTCACTCTATGTCTTCCCTGGCTGCCCTCCAACAACATCTCTTTGAGCTTCATGGGATGAGTCCCTCGAGAATACAGCTCGCAACTATAAGGATACCACTGAGAAGCAAGAGCGCCTTTCCTTTATCTATGACTCCTACATTTCTGCTTGGTCTGCTAGGTAGTCTGCCTCGTCTTCTGTGATTCTGTTGGCTTGTCTACTTGTCTCATAGTTTTGCTTTATACTCTCCACTCAATTGTATCTCGTCTGTTACTCCCAATCCAAGATTTTTGTTATTGCTTCTTTTGTGTGATTATCTCTGCAGTAAGCTCCTGTAAGCTCTTCTCAGACACATCTAGTAGGCCCTTTACTTCCGAGTTGAAATCCAGTTTCTTTCTAGAGAGATATGGTAGTACTCTAAAGGCTACCACTTTGTTTTGTCATACTGAACCATCAAGTTCAGCTAAGATATAAGCGCCTTCTATTTCTATAGCCAAATTTTTTACCAAAACCAGACTTTCTGGCCCTAGATTGAACTCCTCTATCTTATGCTGCATATCTCTCTCTAATTGTAAAGTTCTTCTAATCTTTTCTTTAGTCACTTTCTCTCTCATTTCTTTTATATGAGCTACATGTTTAGCCAAGGCCATTGCTCGTAATCCTATTAGCTCCTCTCTAGAGAGCATTCTCTCTGGATATTTGACTAACCATGTTGCTTCTATTATGTCCAAAGGTATAGTCGGATGGATATCCGTCACCATAAAGTACAGTGAACATCCTGTCTCTTTCCTTACTGTAATTCTATCTGTCCACATCACATGGTGTAAGTACCAAGCCCACTTTCTGACATCTCCCTTTGTTGCTTTGTATAGCATCTGTCTTGTATAAGGGTACCACTGTTACGCCGTACAAAAGTTTAGGCAAATTAAGTGACATTCTGCACCTTAATGACGTGAATAACTAGCTTGAGAAACGAGCTCAGTCCTCCCAGAGATGTTCCTTTAGACGCCCAGTCGTGGACTTGAGCATCTAGCTCGAGTAGCAGAGTAGTGGCTGTGACCACTGCTACATATGCCTCATAGACGCTTGCCCAGGCGCCCCGTATCGGATTCCTAATGAATTTCCCTTCTAGAAGTGCTCTCGAGGACGGAAGCGAACTTAGAACAGACTACGTGATCTGAACAATGTCATACCGTAGCTGCCAATGGCCCTATTTAAAGAAGAGTTGCAATCAGATTCAGGCCATCATCACTGATGGCTAATTATAGCGAGATCAAAAGAGTCGTACCATTGCAAAGTTGCCTCGTAACGGCGGTAGAAGGAAACCGGAGGGTAAAAGAGTGGGAATGTATAGGAGAGATAAGAGGAAGAACTGGGAAGCTGAGGAGAGAAGTAGTAGGGAGATTAGACGAAGGGAACGCGTGCGAGAACAAGATGGCTCAAGACCGCCGTCTCTGTCTATGGTTCGTTGAGGTGCCCAAGGGCTGACCATTGTGCAAGGAAGGGTTCTTGGAGTAGGATTAGAATGTTAGAGAGCGGTTAGTCGGTGTCCAGAAGGGGCGCCGTACCATCATTACGGCCTTGCTAGAATTGGGAATTCAGAGGTTTTCTTTGTCTCACTTTCTTTGTTATCTTTTTGCTTTGTAATCATAATAAAATACTCTAGGGCACAGGAGGGGAATTAAGCATCATACCTCTATCACCATCCCTCTCTGTTGCTCTAGAGCTTAACAGCTATTGTTGAGTGACTGAGTTTCTAGTCTTTCCGAGTATTCTGCCTTACTTTCTAAAAACCCACCCAAACTCTCCCTCAACGGGAACTCGAGCCCCAACGGACTTGGGCATTCGCTTATGCTAGGAGTTAACAGCTCGCTACGTGTCATTGGAGTCGGCTTCTAGTTGTATGGTCAGCTGAAGAAGAGCCCACATGACGGCAAGCCAGGCTACTGGACTAGGTAAGGGCAGCAGTGTCACGACGCAAGACGAACGTGCGTTTTAGGGATCCTATTACAGTGAGATCTACCTCGAGTGGACTCTTAAACATTTTATTATTATTTCTGAGGTTTCTTTTGGATTGTACCCTACCCTTTTCCCTATTACCGAGCTCTCCTTTGTTATTTGATTACCTCCCCAGTACCTACTTGTTTAGTGCACAACTGTGAAACATCTCAGGGATTATTAGATTTCCATTTGTTGTTACTCTTGTTTCAAGATCAAATTCCCTTTGATCCCCATCACTGCTACCATCACAAAGTTGGGTATATGATTTCTATATTGCACCACTGTTTCTAGGAAGGCTCTTATATCAGTAGTGTTCTCACAAGGTCTCCAGCACAATATCTTCCCAATTGTATTGCTAGTTGGCTTTTTTCTTTCATATGAACACTCAAATCCTACTATAGTGATATAATCACTACATATCATCGTCTTAGGACCTGAGAAAGTCCCTCTAGCATGCTTCATTCTCTGTAATATTCTATTAACATTCTCTAAATGCTCAAACACAAACTTTCTAATTCTTGGATTTCGATCTAGAGTTTCCACTCTGCCTCCTGGTAGTTCATACTGAGTCTTAGGACCTCTAATTGGCACATCATCAATATATGGCAATGTATACTTGGGTATTTCATCTCTCAATATATATGTCACATCATCATGAAATATAGACACTGAATTAGTCCATTCCATTGGTAGAGTATTGCTATCCTTTTTTTATTACACAGAACTATCTAGACCAATAGGACGAGTTTAACAGTTCATAAACTCCTGCCTCTATCTTTCTCTTAATCATCTTGCATACTTCTTCATGAATAGCCAGGGAAATTCTAAAGGGTTTTTCCACCCACGGAACATGTGCAACCATTGGTATCTCTACTGGTAGAAAGTACTTTTCTTTAAATTTCTCTCTCTTTGTATCATCCTATGCAAAGGCTTTGTTCTGTTCTTCTATTAGCCAGTGCATTAATTTTCTTTCTTCTGACCACAAGAATCCTTCTTTATGAGCCATATCCAACTTCTCTTTTCTCTCTAGAGTGTAACGTCTTCTAGGTTCAAACTCTGGTGGATGTTCTGGTAACTCAGGCACTCCTAGTAAAGGATCACCCACTATTTCCCTTGTAATTCTGAATCTTTCTAGCAAAGTCCCAAGTATCAGCTTTACTTTCAAGGCTACTGGCTTGTACTTCTTTGCAAAGCAACTCACGACTTCCTCCTCTATCTTCTCTAGATTACCTATTTCCTCTTCTACGGCCATCCAACACCATCGAAGGATATCAGGACTCCTTATTTCCTATATTATTTGTTCTAGAAGTATTGCTTCCTCTTTTCCTAAGGTTGGCTTACTTCTCTCTAGATACAATAGTCTTAACTCATTTATACTTAGTATATTTCCTGCTATTGGCAGAACCTTGCTGATGAAAGGCCTCCCGTCTTGATCTAGTTTGATTATACAAGGAACCTCTCCTCTGGGAAATATCTCAGATTCCTCAAGGCTCACCAAAAATTTGCCAAGTTCTTTACTTTTCTTGGCAATTCCCCTCTTTTATATGTTGGTATTGCTACCTTAGCTCCAGTATTCGGACAGGTAATACATACTGTCTGATTTCCTTCCTTATCATTAACAATTCTACTCTCCGTTATAGTATCAAATAGTCACCCCAGCAATACTGTATAAGGCGCCACATCCATTACATGTACCTGTAAGAGTACTATTACTCCTCCTAAAGTAAATGGTATATTTCTTGCCAGTCTGCAGGTTCTAAATAGCGATCCGTTTGCACTCTGCATCTGTATGCTAAGGCTAGGATTCCAGCTTACTTTATTGGTGGCAGCTACCTTTTTGGTCATCGAGACTATCTGTGAGCCACTATCTAATAACACTTCTTCTTCTCCAATACCATTTATCACAGCTGGCACTACTCTTAGATGAGCTATATCTGGCACTACTCTCTCTTCTCTTTCTCCTTCTTCTTCTATCGCAAATATCTGACAACTACGCTCTTCTGGACTCAATCTCTCTAGGAACTGTAAGACTGGATCAGCCACAGCCCAAACTTTCACAACTTCGCCATCTTCTATCTTAATGATTTTCTGCCACTTCTTTGGACTCTCTAGCCTGTTAACCAACACCACCTTCTTTTGTGGCTGGCTATTTTCCTTTTCCTGATCTCTGTCCTCTCTAGATTCATCCTTATTCGAGCGTTTACTTGTCAAGATTTCTTTTAAGGCTGCTTGCAACTTCGGCGTTAATGGAGATCAAAAGGTTTGATCACAGAACAAAGGTGAAAGCGAGGTCAGAGAGGCAAAATCTCCAAGCTACTTCACAATTGTGTACTAAACAAGTAGGCACTGGGGAGATAAATCAAATAATAGAGAGCTTACTGAAGGTAAATGTCCAAAGAATAACCAAAATATATCAAATAGAAACCTAAGAAGAAAAGAACTATTTTTAGTATTCACTCGAGAGAACCCTCACCATAATAGGATCCCTAAGGCATGCATTCATCTCATACCGTGACACTACTGCTCTTACCTAGTTTAGTAGCCTGGCTCACTATCGATACAACAGTACTACCTAGAACTCCCGTGCTGTCATGTGGGCTCTTCTTCAGCTGACCATACAACTGGAAGCCAACTCCAATGACCTGTAGCGATGTTACGCCGCTAGAGAATTTTCTGTGGAAATGTAGCATGGGATAAAAATTATAACCTTGGATTTCACTATTAGAACCCACTCTAGAGAACTCCTACAAGCCCCAGACATAATCTAAACTCAAGATTGGGTCCTTCTATTAGGTAGTGGCCAAGCTATCACATGCCAGAAAAGCATATACCTCGGAAGGCAAGACTAATGAGCTAGTATCAGGTTTATCAGAGACAGACTATCAATGTTGATACTTTAGGACTCAGATGTTAAAGGATACCTCTGGAATGCGATAAAATTTCAATCTAGAGCAGACTTGGACTAATATAACACCAAGATGACAGATCAAAAGTCTATCAGTGACTAGTGATCCCATCACTGCTGGACTCAGTTAAGAAGCAGACATGCCATAGAGCAACAGAAATATCGATTACCTTTGTATGCACTTGCATATGTTTCTAGATTGTATTCGGAGTAAAAGGAAGCCAGTTCAAAGATTAGAGGATGTTGGGTAGGAGTGAAGTATGGAGGTGGAGTAGAAGCATATAGTTATGGCCGGTAGGCATGGAGGATAGGGAGGTGACATCTATCATGTCCATATGGCAATATCATGGAGGAGAGAAATAAGAGAGGCTGGAAGAAGAAAGAGTTTCCTTTTTTATTTAATTTTAATTAAGTCTCATCAGTTTGTACTTTTAATATAACACTCAGAGAGCCCAAGAGAAAGGCAATGGAATCTTGACACCTGCCACCATCTCAAGGGCTCGAGAGTTGTCTTATGGCAATTTTCTGAGTTCTAAGTGAAGTGGTTGGGCTGTTGAGGAAACTGGAACTCTATACCCTACTTGGTCAAGAGACAAGACGCAGCGGTTGCTTGGACAATCTTCTACAGAGTAGCAGGCCTGAAAAGCCTGGCTAATCATTGACTCAGATCATATCACACCCATAAGGTTTGGTGTGGGGGTGCGGATGAGGACTTGATTGAGTGTGGTAAGGCCCATGAGTGGTTTACTGACTACTTTGATAGTGAGCTTGTTACGGTATGTAAAGGTGGACACCTTAGGGACACCATGCAAGGAGGATCTAGATTGAGCTTACAATCCTTTCAAACATTTTTATCTTAATTATCACACTAAGTTTCTATATTCTCTTTTTAATACCTTCATTCTTGATTCATCCCCACAAACTCTTTAGCATGCAATTGGGACCTGGTACTGCATCTTTAGCTTATGTCAGGCTAATAGTCTCTTTTGTCCCCTTCAGCGAGTGGTTAGCTCCTAGCATAAGTGAATGCCTGAGTCCGTTGAGCTTGAGTCTCTCTTCGAGGAAAGTTTTATAAAGTTTTCATAAAGCAAACACAAAAGAAAACCTCAAATCACTCAAATAGCCTTTCAGCTCTAGAGCAACAGAGGGAGAGATGATGGAGGGGAAGAGTCTACTTTCCTCTCTATGCCCTAGAGTATTTTATTAGGATTACAAAGCAACGATACAACAAAAGAAAAGAAACAAAGAAAACTCTCAAATTCCCAAAGATAGTAAGAGTGAAATGATGAGATAGCACCTCTCCCAATCACTTGGCTACTACTCCCCACTCCTCTAATCCTACTCTGGGGGTTCTTCTCTAAACAATGGATAGCTCTTGAGCCTTTTGCTGGGCTGTAGAGAGAGGTGGCGATCTCGAGTCGTCTTGCTCTTGAGTGTGTTGTTTTCATCAAATACCTCTTCTTCTATCTCTCTATCTGATCTCTCTTTCTATTCTCTCTAGTCCTTTTACTACTCCTCTATACTTCATTACATCTTCAAGCCTCAGTCTTCTTTTGTTAAGTTTGTGATGCAGTTCTCGAGAGGACTCGTCTTGCTAGTTCTTGCTATAATTAGCCATCATCGATGATGGCTCTGCTCTGATGGTAACCTAAACATTATAAATAAGTGACTGCTGCCAAGATATGATGTCATCCTTATAGAAAACAATTTTCTAAGGTCCTTTCCGCTCTCAAGAGCACTTTAGAGAGGAGTTCTATTATAAATCTGTTATAAAATTCTTTGGACAATCTCTATGAGGTTTCTGTAGTGGTGGTCACAGCCACTACTCTGCTACTCAAGTGGTGTGCTCGAGTCCATAACTGGGTATCTAGGAAACATCTCTAGGAGACCAAACTCATCTTTCGAGCTAGTAATTCTTATGATTATGGTGAAAAATATTACTTTTATTGCCTAAATGGCTGTCTAGTGTGACAGTGTCATAGCCCATAATTCTTTAGGAGTCACTTTCATTTCTCCTTCCAACATCCTATCTAATATCTTCTTAGCCTTAACTCCTTCCTCAATTGGTACTCTATTCTTTACTGGCATGTCCCTCTGGGGAAATTGTCTGAAATATTTAGCTAGGAGTGAGGGAACATCGACTACTGGCACCTATGTAGACATCTTTCGATAAGGGAACTCGTGGTTTTGACTTGTAGTCGATGCTCTAGATCTACTACGAGCCTCATCTTCTACTCTTTCTGGTGAGGATTTCTCTTCATTTCGATTCTGTCTATTTACCTCTGAAGCATTCTCATTCCGAAAGCAAACTTGTCTTTCAAATGGCAGCCTTTTCATTGGTGTCTCTAAAAACCCGACTTCTTTCTAGGAGCCGAGTCCTGTCTTGTCTGAACATATTCTGCTGCTATTCTTCTCAAAAAGGACTCCATACCCTCTTCTTCTAATTCCGGTGTTACGCCGTACAAATGTTTAGGCAAAATAAGTGACATTTTACACCTTAATAATGAGAATAACCAGCTCGAGAGACGAGCTCAGCCCCCCAAAGATGTTCCTTTAGACACCCAGTCGTGGACTCGAGCATACCACTTGAGTAGCAGAGTAGTGGCTGTGACCACCACTACAGAAACCTCATAGAGATTGTCCAGAGAATTTCATAACAGATTTATAACAGAACTCCCCTCTA
>Ga0153998_1000041_pt1 | contig 17669 bp, 18 predicted proteins | sample TSNC082MetaG_FD_104725 | JGI IMG/M metagenome (GOLD analysis project Ga0153998, IMG submission 104725) | Attine ant fungus gardens microbial communities from North Carolina, USA - TSNC082 MetaG | ecosystem: Host-associated > Fungi > Mycelium > Unclassified | place: USA: North Carolina, Lumber...
TCATAGTCTGAGGATTAGACCTCAGACTTAACAACATCTTTTGTCACTTGTCTAACTTTGCATTTTTGAACTCTTTAAAGTATCAAATCACCCATCACAAATAGTAAGTGACCATTTGTGATAAAGATGGTATATTTTATGCCTACAACTGAGAAAACTACAGCTGAGGGGCTAGCAAAGATGTTCAGGGATAATATGTGGCAGTTACATGGACTATCTGAAAGTATCATTTCAAACAGAGGTCCACAATTTGCAGTAGCAGTCATCAAAAAGTTGAACAAACTATTGGGAATAGACACTAAATTGTCAACAGCATTCCATCCTCAAACAGATGGGCAAACTGAGAGAATAAATCAAGAATTAGAACAATACCTCAGAATGTTTATTGATTATTGACAGGAGCAATAGCCTGAGTAGCTAGGAACAGTGGAATTTGCATATAATAATAAGATGCACTCAGGAACTAAAGTGTTGCCTTTTCAGGCAAATAGTGGGCAAAATTCCAGAATGGGCTTTGAAATGAGAAAGAAAGGAAAGGTCAAAAGCACAAAAAGATTTGTAGAGCAGATGAAAGAAATTCAAGAAGAGGCCAAAGTAGCATTGGCCAAAGCTCAGGAAGATATGAGGAAGTATGCAGATAGGCATAGATCAGAGGCAGTAGAATATAAAGTGGGAGACTTAGTATTGCTCAGTACAAAGGATCTCAAATGGCAAATGATTGGAAGACAATCTGAAAAACTAACAGAATGCTATGTAGGGCCTTACAAAATAAAAAAAGTAGTATCCCTGAATGTGGTCAAATTAGAACTACCAAATACTATTAAAATACATTCAGTAGTTAATGTTAGTAGAATAAGGATATACTCAAATCAAGTGCTAGGGCAAAGAGCAGAGGTACCAAAACTAGTGATCATTGAAGGAGAAGAGAAGTGGAAAGTAGAAACAGTATTGAATAAAAGGAAGGTACAAGGGAAAGACAGATACCTAGTGTAATAGAAGGGCTTCACAGCAGAAAGCAATATATGGGAAGGAATAGAAAACTTGGAAAATGCAAAGGAATTGGTAAAAGAATTCAAAAAAGAATATAGAAAGGAGGGAAGAGAAATAAGAAGGTAGGAAAGCTATGAAGAAAGGAATGAATATTGGAGAGGAATCTTCCCTGGAAGATTCACAGCAAGAAAGTTATATGGATGGGATGACAAGAGATATGATAGGGAATATTGGAATAGAATGGAGAAAAATTGGTGAAAATGAAAGGGAATAAAACCCTTGAAGAAAAAGAAATTGGAAATGATTGAAAAAGAAAGAAAGTATCAAGGGGGAAAGATTGAAGAGTAGAATGAAGAAGATGAGATAGGAAGAATGGGTAATCCATATGAAGAGTTATGAAAATCTCAAGGACAAGGTACCTTAAGAGAGGAGTGGTATCATAAATCGTCTCACTAAGATATTTTTTATTTTTCCTTTTCATTTATTTTTCTATAAATAGCATGGGAAAGTCATGTCATGGCACATGATGTCACAAGAGTTTAGCTGGGAGCATGAGTAAAGAGTGCACAGACCAACTAGAATTAGTATAAGTAGATTAACCTAATACAGCGAGGACTCTAATAAGTTCTCTTTGTCTAATGTTGATAAAGAGCAGTTGGCTTAATTCTGGCTTGGAGTTAGCTTTCTTGACATGTCTATGGTACTGGTACACTATGGGCTTTTGCTTCCTGTTGAGGCTCATCCTGACAATACCAAAGCCTCTTACTATACCATTGGTGCTATTCTTCTCTGCAATGCTATTGGGCCTATGACACCAGGTACATCCAATTGCCTTCCTACCTGTCAGGATGCCCATACTAATATAATTGTACTGCCCTAATGGTTTATTGTCTTCATCTAATTGATTACTATTTGCCTTACCAACATCCAACAGATTTTCAGATTAACTCAGCCTTAACCGAGGCTTTTGTTCCATGATGTCTGGACTAGGTGTTATGTTAGACATCATCTAAACACTAAACTCAGCTTGATAGCCCATTCTCTGCCATAACAAATGACACTACAAAACACGGTCAATATCCATATGCAAGTCTTTCTGGAGTTCTTGTTTGGTGATCTCCAGTACTCTATTATCATGCGCCTTGGTGATCATCACATCATCTCGACCATGGCGTAACATTTTGGGAAGGTTGATATCAGGAAACTCTGCCTTGCCTTCCTGATCACCCCAGTCAAAATCAACCAAGATGAGCTTCTTCCCGTCAACCATGAAATTGCGAAGAACAAGATTACCATGCACACAACCATGTTCATGAATTTGAGCAACCATCGCGTCCATGTCTTCCAGCCACTGTTCTCCACATTCCTGACAGAACTTCGAGTCCATGACATGACATAATGAAGACTTTGTCTCCATGGCAACACCAATCCAATCTCCTGGCAGCCTTTCATACGCAAGCAATTTTGGTGCAAAATTTTTTGCAGCGCAGAACTCATGCAGGTCTTTCCCATACTTCCTTGTAAATTTCACCACAATCATCTTGGGATCTGGGCCACAGGTCATGGCCACATAAACGAAGCGGCCCTTCTCGTCATTGCTCAGACACTCTTCTATTTGAAATTTGAGTCGTTCAGGTTCTTGCTTGTCAGAGCTAGGAATCCGATACAGTCCCTCAATATTTGGAAAGCGTCTTTTCCTCTGTGGAATTGGTCGCGGTGGTGATATGGTATAAAAATGTGCATCGTGGTTTATGTCTTGCAGGAGAATCCGAGCTGCCATGAATGCGGCATAGAGTGGAGCTCGATTTTGCAGTTCACTGTCATTACATGGAAAGTGATTTGTGATGGGAAGGCTTCGGACCTGCGAATCGAGCATGATCAAACCGTGGAATGAGATATATGCTCCTATTACAAATTTGAATCAGACCGTTCACACTATGGGGACATAAAATCTAACCTCTGATCATGACACCAAGGCATGGTTGGCGCCATGCAAAAGCAATTTCTTCCCGTGTCTTTAAAGCTAGTCGGTGAAAGTAACTTGCCATTTCAGGCTCAGCTAAAGTGATTTCACGTTTGATCAAAATGAGGAGGATTGGACCGCCATGCACAGCAATGAAGTATCCATTGGGAAATTCAGATCTTGCTTCAGAGGTGTATTCGAACGGTATTCGCGTTGATGGGAGAAGGATCTCGGACAAAGTGGGCCCCAGCCTCCATTGCTTCTCACTCTCTTGTTCAATTTCGGATGTTCTGTAAACGAGTCCATCCACCAGCGTTTTGAACTTTGAATCGATATCCTCCCCCTCTTTTACACGCATAACATTATCATGAAAGCGACCAAACCCATCATAGAGGAGCGGAAGGGCTGGGATATTCAAATCAAGCTGGGGACAGTCATCCAAGATCTTTTGAGATCTGTCATTCTGCAATTTCTCGTACACTTGGAGGTCGTTCAAAGAGCTAGGCATGATCTTGCTCAGTGGAGATTGTTTTGCAGCTTCCAGATATCTGAATTCAATCTCTGGCTTTGGAAATATATCTATCAAAAAAAATCTGAGTGAAAAACAGGGGACAGGAATAAAAACGACAAACGTATTTCACTGGTTGAAGGCACCTCCACGAGTAATAGCTCATTCTCAAAAAGTTTGAGAACTTTCAATCGTTGTGCACCGTCAACACAAAAGACGTTATCTTCATCAGAGAAGTCAACAGTTGCGAGAGACTTCTTGAGATCCTTTGCTTTTGCATCTGACAACAGCTTGAGTGACTTGCAGCGCCAGACTATAAGATCCGGAGCGTCGATATTTTGTAGCTTGATAGAATGTGCTTCCTTGACTGCACGCTTCAAAGACGATACAGTGTTGGCCTCCACGTCAAAAACATCTCCGATGAGCGATTTGTCGTTGTCAATGAGAGCACACCACTGTTTGGTGTCGGCCATTTTATCTGGAGAGAACCAGGATGGATGGCCCTGGAAACCTTCCTGTCAAAGTGAACCATCGAGTCAGTCACAGAGTTCAGAATCATACGTACGTCATCGATCTTCCAGAAATAGTATTTTTGTTACCATCCTTCCTCAGTCGCATCGAGCGACGTCTGAGGTGAGTATCTGTTGTTGGAGATCAAACATCTGTCAAGACAAAGAAGATCGTTGCTCGTTACTCATTACCACTTGGTGCATGTTCCCAGGGATATTGTTGTCAGCAAAAGTCTTTAAATATGACTGAATTATTCTACATACCTCAGTTCTCATCATCTTCGAGATACTGAGGTTAGTGTGCATAACTATCTACATATCACTCATACTCACTGTAACCAGATTCTATATTCTATCATCTGTCTCTCCTCTAGCTACATAGCATACATAGTCCCTCAGCTGTATATCTCACAACAGAGTTGTCTATCACATCGGGTGATGTCTGAGTTGTATGTTTTTTTTATTATACTTCCATATCTGATCCTCAGTAAACACACCCATAGACAGACAAAACATGTATACCAGGAAACCTCTCATCAGGGATTATACCCCTCAATTGGATCACTCCTAACATTTTCTCAAATGGCTCCAATGGCCCCATGTTTGCATGCCTGTGTCATTAATCAAATTAATCAAATTGTCAGAAACTCTCACAGGATGCTGCTACTCACTGATGAGACATACCCAATAGCAGAGTCACCCAAACCTCACCCCACATGAACTGTAGATTTGAATTACTCGCCCATAAAAACAGAAGTAAAGACTTCAAAGCTCAAGCCCAGCACTGAGGTTAACTTGAAATTGCCCAATCAAGTACCTATGCAGATAAAATGAAGTACAGCAGTAGAAGTGCCAAGTACACTTCCTCTCAGAGAGAAAAATTGCAAAACTTGCCCTGGATGTACTGTGGAAAAAAGGACTTTTTCTTTGAATGCAGTCTCAATGCAGAGAGAGTTCTGAAATTATGTTGCTCCCAAAACAAAGGATGGCATTTGCCATGAAAAAAAGGAAAGAGCTCTCTACAAGGCAAAGATTTCATTCGAGTATGAGTGCAGAAGGTTGATCAATGTAAACCATATCTGTTTCTACCTTCAGCCAGGCAGTTCCTCTAGTGATATATAGCTGAGGTCCTCTGGTTGTGCTTCAAAGTTATACTCCCACCTGATTTTCTTCAATGGTACATTTCAAGACCAGCTTGGAACTCCCTCAAATAGCCTAGACTGTCATTAATTTAATTTCATCTTTATTCTATCACAAAAAATTCCTATTAGTCATTGCAATGATTTTTTGTATGATATAAAAGCATATTTACATCTCATTCTCTTTTAGCAAGAAGAAAGAGTGTGAAAACATACTCAAAGTGTTATGACTTAGCAAAAACAGCTAAGTTAGTATTTATTTTTCTTTTATTTTTCTTTTCTTTTATTTTCCTTATTGATAGACACGTGAGAGTAAAGTGACTCATAGGGAAGTGCAGGACAATAAGACTGGGTTAGGGTTAGAATACATATATATATAGTATACAAAATCTAACAGGAACTCTTCTTGTTAACTTAGACTTAAAGTGTGCCTAAGCTATCTTGGGCTAAGATACTACACAAAGAATAGTATTACAAACTTTATTTGGCCATATCTCTATCAATTCTTCAACAATTCTCACAGTCTTAATGGCTACAGAAAGCTCTCAAAAAGACCTTTCAATTAATACTAGTCATGTCTCAAGGCAATCAGTATTGGCTGAGATATTAGGCAGATCAACAAGTAACTACTATAGTACTGTTTATTAAATTGCTGATATCTCAGAAACTGCTATTATTGATGCTTTTCTTCTAAGCTCAAAAAAAGCCCTCTTTATAATGCTTAGAATGAGCCTAAAACAACTCAGAGGCAATTAATATTAGTGGAGATATGAAGTTCTCAATGTTTGCACATGAACATTAATTGATTACCCATAGATAGTCATCTGCCTTTAGGATAGCCTCCATATGGTTAAGTTATTGCATTTTAGAGTACAAAAGCACTACTATATGTGGAACAATAGGTAGTAGCATGTGATGGCCTATTCTAGTGCACAGACCATCACAATTCTGTATATAAGGACTCCTTGTCTGAGAGTTAGACCTTAGACTTAACAACTTCTTTTGTCACTGTCTAAACTTCACATTTTTGAACTTTTCAAAGTATCAAAGCCCAGTCACAAATAAGTAAGTGACCATTTGTGATACTTGGTAAACAAAGCTATTTGGTCATATTTGGCCTTTTATCCTTTTCATTAGAAAAACAATCACATTCAAAGTAGTCATAGACAAATATGAAGTGAGGATATCCAAAGTAGGGCCTTTTCCTTTATCAAGCAGATTTTGTTTGACAATGTCCCAGATATTGGAGTGAGAAAGAGAATGGAGTATAGCATAGACAACAAGTATATCCTCTAATTTGTGACCAGCTTCAGTAATATGATGCTTTGAATTTAAAAACAACCCAATATAATCAGATATAGAGGTACATTCATCCTACTTTCTGAGATAAAGCTCTTGGAAATAATAGTGTATGTTAGTATCCTGCCATTGAGTGACATGAAACTGATGAAGACAATCCCATATGTTCTTGGAAGTAGTGGTAGATTGGACATGTTTCCACTGTCCATGTTCAATAGCTTCTCACATCAATTTTATAGTAGCTAGGTCAGATTCCAGCTATTGCATATGTTTGCTTCATAAATGGACCCATTCCTTGTAATCATCAGAGCTAGGAACAGACTTTTTAAAAGTGGTGTTAAGAGGAGGGTCAGCAGGGGGAGTAAGAGGAGTAGGTTGCTGGCCATTGACCATGAGCCAGAGGAGTCATGCTTGGAGGGCAAACATTATGTTATCTGACCATGTATAGTAATTGCTCCTATCTAATTTGGGAAAGTTTAGCATTGAAGACATCTTGCCAATGGGTACCATAACCTGACAAAATGAAAACATAGGTATGTCTCTGAAGCTATAAAAAGTGCTGGACTAAAGCCAGACAGCAACAACTAAATTGGTGGAATATTTGAGAAGAGATACAAGAGCATATACATCTAAAGCCAGATGGAAATGACTGGCCTTAGGGTTTACAAGATAGATACATTATATACAAGATGAGTGTATGATTATTTACCTAGTAATGGACGAGTCTCAGGCATCTCTATATACATTGCTAGGGAGGAAAATTTTAATATGAATAAAAAGAATGGAAGTGACATTCAGAGCATGTCATTTGGAATGCAACTAGAAATTGAGAGGAGTAATGATGAAAAGCAAGAGAATTTTCCGGAATAAACTTCGTCACCACTGTGCTCCGTGTAATAAATCGCTGATTTTTTTAAAAAAACAACCTTCTGAGACACTTTCCCTTCTGAACTCGTGAACCTTCCCACAATATCCCTCGATAAGGCAAGGACATCTGCAACCCTGGTGACTGTGACTCTGCGCAACCGACGTTCGTCAACTCCTGAGAGGTCTATCTCAGGACGAATTGCAAAGCGGTGCCATTTGGAGAACACACACACACATATATATATATTATCATAATCAATTGTCATTCACACACTAAAGGGAGGGGAAAACAGGAGCAAGATGGGCAGATGATGGCATTTCACAGCGCCAAATGGATAAGGCCACCCAACAGAGCGACTGAAACCTGCACGTGTAAGAGATGAGGAATCAAGCAGCTTTGTTTTGCGCTAGAAGTGGTGATGTTGGTTGATTGGGCTGATGAGTTGGTAATAGTAGACTGGGTTGGAGCATTGGTTGACTGGGCTGGTGAATCGGTAGACTGGGCTGGGACAATGGTAGACGGGGTTGAGGTATCGGCTGGGGCATTGGTAGACGGCATATTAGATATGACCGTGGCAGGGGCAGATGACAAGGCTCCGCTGGCTGCTGGTTCAGAGAGAGTGAGCGAAGGGACATCGAGTCCTTTGCTATCACATAACATAGTCAAGTCTAAATATTCATCCATCAATCAGAGAACTTTTTCTCAGAAAATTGTGCGGCTAACGCACTGTCAAGCATTTGCTGTGCGAGGGTGAAATTAGTAGCACCTAGAGCGATGCCAATACACTCTAGGCAGGTTGCATATCCAGAGATGAAACTCAATTGACAGCAATCTTGCGTAGGACATCTCTGTGTCTAGTAAATATTGTTCCTAAAAGAATAAATTACTTACTTGAGCGAGCTCAGCATTGATGGAGTCGCAATCAGTTTCGCACTGGGCAGGGATCATGTCGCCAGTTGAACTTTGTCTAGCCACGACAAGATCCCGAATATTCAAGGCTTTGATCGGACGTGCGATCCTCAATAAAGAGCCTGCAGTGACAAGATGGGCGAGAGTCAGGAAGGACCAGATCAGCATGATTGGAACTGGAGTCGTGGAACGTTATGGCGGGAGGCAGAAGGAACAAAATTAACGCTTGTCTCACCAGGACAACAACGATTAGGGGAGGCTGAGAAGATGTTGAGATGCACTCCGTGGCAAAGCTCTAGATCAGAGTTCGTTCATGGGAAATCTGATGAACCGACAAAGTGATGTAACGATCATAGTCCCGGTCTCACACGGACACTTGAATAGCAGTGTTAAGATAGAGCAAGAAAGGAGAGGCGAAAGCTCGTTGCAAATAATTACTTGTATTTCTTGTCTGTCTACATAGAATGAAACACTTGATCTACTATGAAACGAATGCTAATTCTAGTGTAACACTGAAAATTCCAGCAGTTCCCATGTGACGGCGTGATTGCGGATGCTTTCCTCTGTCACAATCCGGCAATGGCTATCCTTGCCCATCATGCGTGTGGTCCTCTGATATCTAGCTTGGTGGTCAGGATCATCACCTTTCCCGGACTCCTTACCTCTTATTCCCCTGTTGCTTGGAGTAATCTTCTCTCCACTCTCCGATATGTTGACACCTGGACATTCCATCATGGGTCGTTGAATTATATATCCCGCTCACTGCTGGTCTTAATATGCATCGTTGTCGTCACCGTCCCCTCGGTTTCCAGATTATCCTCGTCGCCTTTCAACACGACAAACACTTTACCCCGGGCTTCAACTATTGCCTATATCATACACCATTGGCATTTGCGGCGAGGTATATGTCTCCCACTCCCGTCCCACATCTTTTACCTGGCTGTCAACTCTTCCCTGCGCAGTTACACTACACGAATCCGAGCTCACGCTCTCAACACAACATTCTTGGAGGAGATTCTGTCATCTGGGGGACACTATGACTTTTTTGTGATGTTCGAGTACGTCTCTTCATTTTCTTCTCGCTCGCTGGCTGCAAATCTCATCGTCTGCACTTGCACACAGCCCACCTGTTAGAAGAATCGGCCTCCATGTCTCTCAAAGACCTCGGTTCTTCTGTCTTTTTCCCCTTGCCCTTTCCCTTTTCATATTTGCCTTTGTAGCATGAAAAAAATCAAAAACTTGATGGCATTTGCTATATCGAGTCTGCGACCACATTGATCATATGAGTTGATCTCAAAGCACGCGTAGCCTTTTGTCAGAGTTGCATGGGCCATACCTTCTATCAAAGTCCAAGTAGTAAACTAAAAGACATCGAGCCTCTGCACTCATACTCGAATGAAATCTTTGCTCTCGTAGAGGAGCTCTTTTCGTTTTTTAACACGACAAATGTCGTCCTTTATACCACAAGAAACGTCGAGAACTCTGCACCTGAGACTGCGTTCCTTTCCGCATTACATCCACGGCGAGTTAGACCAAGTTTCTCTCTGAGAGAGGAAGCACATTCCGGCATCTCTACCACTGTACTTCACATTGTCCGCCTTGGAACTCGATTGGGTTATCTATGCGATTTCGAGTCGACCTCTGTGCTGGGCTTGAGCTCCACAAAGTCTTTGCTTCTGTTTTTGTGGGCGAGTATATCAAGTCAACAGTTCGTGCGGGATGGGGTTGGGGGGTAGATTCTACTATCAGGTACGTCTTTGTGAGAATTCTATCCATGACCAAGTGTCAATGACCGAAATCTAGGATGTCAACTTGATCGTTCTCTGCGATGGATATAGGGCGACGCCGAGTTCACCATGCAGGGTCCTAAAACATGACCTTGATTGCCCAACGAGAGAGGAACATGATGAAGAAGGAGGGGAGGGATTTACAATGACATGCCCAGGATTGTGGACAAAAATACCAGGCTACAACTGGATTTCACAACCTCGCTGGCTCGTTTTGAACGTCTTGTCCGAACAGTGTGCGTACGGTACTTTTGTCAGTAATGCAGGGCCTGTCTGAATAAGAGAGATAGCATGTACCACAGGATTGCATAGAATTGAGAGACTTGTGTGCTTTTTACGTTCTCAGCTCTCCACGAGTGAATCACACACAGAGTACGCAAAACATTACATTCACTACTTGGATTTTGATAGTATGTAACTCTGACAAAAATGCTTACACACGCTTCGGGGTCAATTCGCGGTCGCAGACGCCATTTTGATTTTTTTTTCAAGCTACAAAGAACAAGTCAAGTGTAGATGATAAGATTTGCGGCTAGCGAGCGAGAAGAAAAAACAAGAGACGTACTTTACAAAAAGCCATGCTGTTTCCCATCTCTTTTCCTTCATGAATGGTGTGTTGAGAGCGTGAATGGCATGCACGTCAGGGGACTAACACAGGCGTCCAAGCTGAAAATTCGACGTTGATATGACGAAACAAAGCTAGGTAAAATGTGAGACGAGAGTGTGAGAGACATACCTCGACACAAATGTCAATGTAACAGAGATGGGGCCTCCTGACCACGCGTGGATTGTTGACGAGTAGAGGATAGAGCCAAGAGCTTGTCGTGCATTACTTTGCTTTGTCCGGTTTTCCCATGATCTACTTATTTTACGAAACAGCTTTGACACGGAATGCATCTCAGCCTCCCCTAATCGTTATTATCGTGGTAAGGACCGGTGCTGATCTGTTTCTTTTCCCTCCCGCCATAACGTTCCACGACTCCAGCCCCCAATCATGCTGATCGTGTCCCTCCTGACTCTCGTCCATCTCGTCGCTGCAAGCTCTTTATTGAGGATCGCACATCCGATCAAGGCACTGAATACTCGGGGTCTTGTCGTGGTTAGACAAAGTTCAACAAGCACCAACACCACAGTCCCTGACCAGTGCAAATCTGATTGCGACTTCATCGAAACTGTGCTCGCTCAAATTCAAGTAAGTCATTTGTTCGTTTAGGAGCGCACACTATTGATTTTGGGACGCAGAACGAATGTCTGCCAGAAGACTGCTGTCAACCGGATTTCATCACCGAATATGCAACCTGCCTCGAGTGTCTTGGCATCGCTCTAGGTGCTACTGATTTCACTACTGCACAGCAAGCCCTTAATAGTACGTTTACAATCCCCTGAGTGTTCTCTGACCGATGGGTGTGTGAATGTTTTTAGACTTGACTATGCAATGTGATGACACAGAACACAATGTCCCTTCAATTACTCTCCCTGGACCAGTGGCCAGCGGAGGCCTTACATCAAGCCTTGTCACGGTCATATCTACCCAAACTACCAATGCCCCAGCCGATGGCTCCCTGTTTACCATCGTCCCAGCCCAGTCTTCCAATACCCCAGCCCAGTCTACTAACACCATCTCACCAGCCCAATCAACCAACACCACCACTTCTAGCGCAAAACAAAGCTGCTTGATTCCTCATCTCTTACACGTGCAGGTTCCAGTCGTTCTATTGGGTGGTCTTGTCCATTTGGCGCTGTGAAAGGCTTCTTTTTTTTCTCTTTCCCTTTAGTGTGTGAATGACAATGGCATGTGTTGTTTGATCAAATGGTGCCGCTTTGTGATTAGTCTGGGTTAGGCCGGTGATGCAAGGTCAGTGTCACCTGTTGGAGTGCTTTTTCCCTTTAGTGTGTGAATGACAGTTGGGTGTCGTTGATTTATACGTGTGCTTGCAAAATGTCTTTATTCTTCACTCCCTTATAGAGTTGTGGGCGTAGATAACAGAGCGATCAGTCGTAAGAACCACTATCGTTACTGGGTGTGTGTCTATTGTACTTCATTGACCCATCGTGCCTACTCGAATCCAGCTGGGTAACAATATACACACGTGCACAGAGGTAGACATCTCTTGTTCGCAAGACATTTCATGCAGGTCCCAGAGCCGATGACCTCTGCTAACTCCAACACTTTGTCCTGCTTGCACCTTATCATAATATGACTTCATATATGTGCTGGCAGGAGCATGTAAGCAGGTGAGGGCACATATGATTTTTTGGTCATCTGCAGTAATACCAGATGCTGAGCAATACAGAGCAATTTGGCTCAACCAATCATGTAGTTGCATCTTGTTTTCAGAGCCTGCAAATGTTGGTGGCTCTGGTACCTTGGTCTTGGAGGCAATGTTTCCTCCAGGGAGCCTTGTCAGCTCTCCCCAAAGGCAGGTGACTTCTGCCTCCAAATTGGCAATCCTGCTGTATGCAGTAGAAAGGGCACCATTGTAATGATTTATTGCTCTGTTGAGCACCTGATCCACATAGTTTTTAAGGGTATGGGTGGTTCCTCAATGCACATTTTGCAGCATCAGCATCTCAACCTTATCCCAAGAGGTGTTTTCAGGGTTTGTGCTATCCCTAACAAGTGCTTCCCAGTTCTCAGTGCTGAAGTCAGCAAAGGGAACAGTGACAGTAAAGCTGGTAAAAGTCAACATGTCTATTTATAGTAGTTAATTACTTAAGTATGTTTTCAAGGAGGTAAAAGGAAAAAATGCCCAATTTTAGCCTCTTAATGCCATTATGTTACACTGAATACCATTCCAATCATATTATGTCTATGGAATAGTAATGTTAAGCTCTAGGAGAGCTTTACAAATGTCTGGTACTCTGGTAGCTGGTTTTGAAAAATCTACATTTTTGAGACACTTACAAGCACCTTTTAACATTCTCCACTCTTTGGCTGTGAGCTTATGACCAATCTCATCTAGCTCTATTATTACATCCTGCAGTTGGTTGAACCATTTCCACAGAGAAACATACTGTGGATCCTCAGCCTAGGTCATGTTTTTATCACAAATGGCCATTTACTGATTTGTGATTGGTAAATTGAATATTCAAAAGGCTAAAAAAGCAAAGTTAGACAAGTAGCAAAGAAGTTGTTAAGTCTGAGGTCTAATCCTCAGACTATGAGTCCTTATATACATGATTGTGATGGTCTGTGCACTAGGACAGATCATTGTTGGGGAATCAAGCCGACGCCGTGATCCGGTGGAAGCTTCTGGAATATTTCATTAGTATATAAGTTTGTAATTAGTTATATCTACTCATTGGTTCGCAACGGGATACACCTTATTCCAAGTCAAACCAACGTGCGACTAGGTTTCTGCAACAATCATCACATGCTACTACCTATTGTTCTACATATAGTAGTGCCTTTGTGCTTAATATAGTGATAACTTAACCTTATGGAGGCTATCCTTTGTTCTAAGAAAAGGACAGATGACTATCTATGTGTAATTAATAAAGTCCATTGTTATCACTAAGTCTTGACGACTCAAGGATCACTCAAGGTGAGTGTTTAGGAAGAACTCGATGGAGTTCTCTGTTAGATTTGACTACCTACTTATACTACTTTTACAAGTGGCTGTGCTCTACTATTACATGATCACATGTCCTTCCAGAATGTTCTATGATCACATGATCTTATCACGTGATATGATTACCTAATTCCTGCATTGTTTATATCTTGTCTTTGTTGTACGATTTGATGTTGGAGATCAAATGTTCAAACGCACAGGAAACTCTTTCCTTTCTGGGGCTCTCATAACATCTATGTGCAAACATTGAGGCCTTTATATCTCCACTAATATTGATTGCCTTGAGGTTGTTTTAAACTCATTCTGAGCATTATAAAGAAGGCTTCTGCTGAGCCTGGAACTGAAGCATTGATTGTGGCAGTTTCTGAGATATTAGCAATTTAATAAATAGTAACATAGTGGTTACCTGTTGATCTGCTTAATATCTCAACCAATACTGATTGCCTTGGGACGTGACTGGCATCAATCAAAAGGTCTTTTCAAGGGCTTTCCATAGCCATTAAGACCGTGGGAATCGTCGAAGAATTGATGGAGATATGGCCAAATGAAGTTTGTAACATCTCTACTCCTTCTGTTAAAGTCTTTTCTGTAGATGGCACAAAGTGTACCATTTGTAGAAATTATGGGTCAGAGCTAAGGATAGATTGTATTATTATTTCTAGTAGCAGATACATTGCTTTTATACCTAAAATGAATATAACTAGAATGTTTTGTAAATTCATAGCATAATAGAATTACATAGAGAGAATGGAAACAAACAGGACTTTCTGGAAAATCCTATGGCTGTGCTTGTCTTCATGACTTGGCTTGCTTACTAAGATATGTTCAAGAATATTCTATACTCCCCCTCAAGCTAAAATTAGTCCCAGTGTGCAAACAAGAGGTTTGAGCTTATAGGAGGATAGGGACTTTGTGAAAATGTCAATGGTCATCTTGTTGGTAGAGCAATAAATAACTTCAAGTAAGCCATCTTTGATTTTCTCATAGCTAAAATGGTAGCATATGTCAATATGTTTTGTTCTGGCATGGAACTAATCTGGTTTAGCATATGCAAGGGAAATGGTAGACTGATTGTTATTATATATATTGAGTGGGAATATGATAGGACTAATGAGTTCTGAGAGGAAGTTGTAGAACTAGATTGCTTCTTTGGCTGTGTAGATAAGGACAATGTCCTTAGCTTCTATGGTTGATAATTTAGCAGGGAGGAGAACATTTCAAAGTAGTCTACCCCTTGTACCTGGGTGAATCCACATACAACAAGTCAGGCTTTATATCTGTCAATTTTACTATTGGCCTTTCTTTTGATTTGAAGTGTCCATTTTGATCCTATGATATTTTTATCAGGGGATCATAGGATAGGGCCATTTCCAAATGTGTCCATTCTTTTTATTGCTTTTATCTCTGTGTCCATTACTATCTTGAATAGTGGCCAGTCTGGCTGTTTTATTGCTTCTTCAACTGTTGGTGTATTTGGTATATTTTCTATTCCAGTAAGAGCAAATTCTATGTTTTTTTCAGTAGCAAAGTTAGCTAATTGACATGTTCAAGATCCCTCAATAATGTTTCAAATACTAATTTAGCTAGATATGTCTTTTGGAACAATAGGTTTTGGTAGTTTTGGTTTGGAAAGAGTGAGTGAAATTTTTGGGAGTGTTGGGGATTGAGGAGGTGTTTGGGGTGGTGTTGTAAGTGGGTATTCAGTTTCTAGAATGTTGTCTGGGTTGTTTTTTGTTTTAGGTGTGTACTGAATATTTTCTGGTATTTCTTTGCTTTTAACTTGTTTCTTTCCCTCATTCACTACTTTGTAAATTCCTCTACTTTGTTTGTACTCTGAAAATTTGATGCTTTGCTTGACCCAAATGGTTTTGATGTCCTCATAATATATCCAATGTTCTTGAATACTTTCCTGATCAAGTCCCTGTCATGACTTGGCAAAATGGCTAAGTCAATATTTATATTTCTTTTCTTTTTCTTTTCTTTTCTTTTAGATTATTACTAAGGTGGAGTGTGGGAAACATCACATGATAGTCACAGAGTCACAAAAAGGTGTGACAAAGAAGTCAGCTGATAAACATGAGGACTATAGAAGACAAGGTATATAACCATGATAGTAATTGTATATATAGTGTAGCAAATCTAACAGGGACTTTATTGAGTTCTCTTTGTCAATCACTGAACAAAGAGCAGTTGGCTTAATTCCAGCTTGAAGTTTAGCTTTCTTATAGTCCCAGCTAGTGTCCCTCTCTTGCTTGTTGTTGTTATTATCATTGTGTACTATGACCTTGTATCTCCATTTGTGTAAGTTTTATAGGTCAGGCTTGTTTCCATTAAATGCTTCAAATGATGTTTTCTTTCCTAATACTTAGGTAAATATCCAGTTCTTAAGCCAAATAGCATGTTTTAGGGCTTCATCCTATAGGGATCCTGGTAAGTTGACAGTATGTAACATGGCTTGTACTTTTTCTAATAGTATTTTGTTTAGTTGTTTTGCTATTCCATTGTGTTCAGGGGTGTTATGGACTATAAAGCAATGTTGGATTTCTCATTTTGCAAGGTATTTGTCAAATTCTTTGCTTTTGTATTCTCTACTGTTATCAGAATGCAAGAGTTTAATTTTGATTCCATAGTTCTTTTCCCATTGTGCATCAAGGGTCTGGAATAATTCAAGAGTTTCACTCTTTTTGTGTATAAGGAATGCTACTGAGTAATGTATTGTCTTATCAGTAAATATGATGTAGTATCTCTTATGCTATGGGGTTTTTATTAGAGCTAGTCCCTAAATATTAGTCTGAATCTCATCTCCTGTTTTTCTACTTGCTTCCATTTCTGATGCTTTTGAGATAGGCTTTTGAGTTATTCTACTATATAAACATAATTTGTATATCTCTTTGAGAGTGTCCTGGAATTCATTGAGTTCTATTTCATCTACTAGGTGATGTTGGGGAATCAAGCTGATACCGTGATCTGGTGGAAGCTTCTGGAATATTTCATTAGTATATAAGTTTGTAATTAGTTGTTATCTACTCATTGGTTTGCAACGGAATATGCTTTATTCCAAGTTAAACCAATGTGCGATTAGGTTTCTGTGACAGGTGATCCTTGACTAGTTTTGTTGCTATATCTGTTGATATATAACCCATTAGTCTATGTAGCTTATCTAGTGTTATAGTGAGTAGGTCTTCTATTGCTGTATTTGCTTGTAATAGTATTTTGACTTAAATGCTATATAGTGTTAAATTAAATAGTTATTGTACTATCTAATATGTATGCTGCACCGAATGTGGGATGATGCTGCTGATAAATCATGTACCTAAGCGTTCCCACATCCTCTCTTTTCACTCAAAAATGCAAATAAATTCAGGAAAAATTCAAATAAATTGGGAAAAATTAGAATAAAATTGGAACAGGCAATGAGCAAAGCGAGCTGACTGTGGCCTTACTGTTGTAGGAAGGGAGCAGAGTGACCTGACACACAACAGTGCAAATTACCAGTGTAGAAAGGGAGCAGAGTGACCTAACATGCAATAGTACAAATTACTAGTGTAGGAAGGGAGCAGAGCGACCTAACATACAACAGTGCAAATTACTAGTGAAGAAAGGGAGCATAGCGACCTAACATAAAATATTGCTCACTGTGTTGCAGACCATTGTTGGAAGGGAGCAAAGTGACCTGATAAATAACACTATTTGCAACTGCACAGACCATTGTTGGAAGAAAGCAAAGCAACCTAATAGACAACACTACTTACTGTTACACAGAATATTGTAGGAAGGGAGCGTAGCGGACTGGCTTTAGCACAAACTTGATTAGTAGAGGGTTCAAGAAGGGCTAGAGGCCCAAATAGAAACCTTGTCTAATATATATGCTGTACCGAACATGGGAGTGATGCTGCTGACTAACTGCTGACTAAATTTTACCTAAGTGTTCCCACACACACTCTTTTCACTCAAAAATGCAAATGAAATCAGGAAAAATACAGATAATTTTGAGAAAATTGATAATTGACTTTCTTTTTTTTATTCTTATTTAAACAATTTTTGACAAAATATTTAACCATCACAACTCTCCTCTTTTCATAATTCAATCCAAATGCATGTGTAAGAGGAATATAACATGTACAA
>Ga0153998_1000043_pt1 | contig 17321 bp, 10 predicted proteins | sample TSNC082MetaG_FD_104725 | JGI IMG/M metagenome (GOLD analysis project Ga0153998, IMG submission 104725) | Attine ant fungus gardens microbial communities from North Carolina, USA - TSNC082 MetaG | ecosystem: Host-associated > Fungi > Mycelium > Unclassified | place: USA: North Carolina, Lumber...
ACTGGAAAATACAGTATCACAAATGGTCACTTACTTGGTTTGTGATTGAGAATTAGATATTCAAAAGGCTTAAAAATGTGAAGGTAGACAGTGACAAAAGATGTTGTTAAGTCTGAGGTCTAATCCTCAGACAGGGGGTTCTTATATACAGAAAAGTAATGGTCTGTGCACTAGGACAGAGCATTATATGCTACTACCTATTGTTCTACATATGGTAGTGCCTTTATACTTAAAAATGCAATAACTTAGCCTTATGGAGGCTGTCCTTTTTTCTAACAAATGACTATCTATGGGTAATTAATAAAGTCTATGTGCAATTATTGAGATCTTCATATCTCCACTAATATTAATTGCCTTGGCGTTGTTTTAGGCTCATTCTGAGCAGTATGAAAAGGGCTTTTCCAATGCCTAAAAGCAAAGCTTATATCATAGTGGTTTCTGAGATATTGGCAATTTAATATGTGGTACCATAGTAGTTATCTACTGATTTGCTCAATAGCTCAACCAATATTGATCACCTTGAAATGTGACTGGTATTAATTGGAAGGTCTTTTCAAGGGCTTTTTTGTAGCTGTTAAGACCATGAGAATCGTTGAAGAATTGATGGAGATATGACTGAATGAAGTTTGTGATATACAGTTAGCTGATTACTCATGGACTCTCTATACTCAGTTGCCCCCTTGTCTGCACCCCCAACACCAAATTTTATGGGTGTGATGCAATCCAAGTGTGCACCTAACTAAGTTTTCCTAGCCTGCTGTCCTCTCTAAAGCCTGCCTGAGTTGTATGTCTGCTATTCCTCTCTAGATTGAGTTCTGGGTATATTAAGTGTTCTACTCAAGACATCCCTCTGGTCCTAGTCTTCTTACTCTCAATAGGTCTGCATTCATGATTCCAGAGGTAGTGTAGATGGAGGTAAGAGTCAAGAGGTTTCTCCCTAATCCAACTGCACTCTGGATACTATATTAAAGTTATTACAAATGTCTGAAACTCAAAGAATAAAGATAAAAAGAGAACTATTGCTATTTTTGGATTTCTATTGACTTCTTCTCTTACTAATTCCCCCAAACTCCTGAGGCTTACGCATTTTTCTTCTTTCTTTATGATGACGCATTATCATGCTAGACAGCTATTTAGGCAAAATAAATAACTATTTTCACCATAATAATGAGAATAACTGGCTCAAGAGAAGAGTTTGGCCCCCCAGAGATGTTATTTATGTTAGATGTGCTCTGGAAAGTCCTTTAATAATATTTAGGTGATTAATTATTTAGTAGGTCACCTGACTTGATGTGTAATTCCCTGTGGACTTGAAGTTGGTACTGTGTCACTTACAGTTGTCCACAGGTGATAGTTAGCTATTGTCTCTTTCAATAAAGTCACTTACAGTTGTCCACAGTACTACTGAGTTGCTAGGACCTCACAGCTGTCACCACTGCCCAGGTTCTAACAATTTAGATACCCAGTCATAGACTCAAGCATACTACTTGAGTAGCAGAGTAGTGGCTATGACCACTGCTACAGGTACCTCATAAACACTTGCCTATGTACTTCATAGCAGATTTATAAAGGATTTCCCTTCTAGAGTACTCTCAAGGATGGAGACGACCTTCAAAGACTAATATTTACTAGAGTGACATCATATTTCAGCAGCCGGCAGTGCTATATTCAGAAGAGCTACCATCAGATCTGAGCCATCATTGATGATGGCTAATTATATCAAGATCAAGAGAAGCAAGTTGATGTGAAGCTGTCTTGCAATAATAGTGGAAGGAAACTAGATCCCAGAGGAATGAGAAAATATAGAGGATATAGGAAGAAGGATAAAAAAGTTGGAAAAAGAGGTAAAAGGGAGGTTTAATAAAGACAACGTGCTCAAGGGCAAGATGACTCAAGATCGCTATCTCCTTCTACAGCCCAGCAAGGGGCTCAAGAACTGTCTATTATACAAGGGATAATTCCTAGAGTAGGGTTAGAAGAGCAGGGAGTGGTCACCCAGTGTTCAGGAGGGGTGCTATAAGGGGAGACTCTAGAGTAGCTTAGGTAACCTGGTATGGGTGAGTATTATCTAGCTTGCCCTCGGATCCTCGGAGCCTGCTATTCATAGTTTTCTTCCCTCTTGTTCTCGTTGGCATGGTTAGTACTACATAGCCTTATTAGGTATAGTAGTTATTAGTGTCCTGATCTGTGTTCTCTTAGTGACTGGTGCACAGACCAGCTAGTCTAGTATATATAGCTAGTGATGTATGATAGAATACCTTACCTCAACATAATTGGAACTCCTGGGCTATTCACTGTTCCTTCTTAAGTTTGCCTTCACCACTCATGCTTAGTATGATTAGGGATTGCCTATGAGTGATCCCCTTACAGGTGCCATCTCATCATTTCAGCCTTACTAGGTTTGGGAATTTGAGGGTTTTCTTTGTCTCACTTTCTTTGTTGTCTCACTGCTTTGTAATCTTAATAAAATACTCTAGGGCACAGAAGAGAACTCAAGCATCATATCCCCATCATCATCCCTTTCTATTGCTCTAGAGCTTAATGGTTATTTGAGCAACTAAGTCTTTATTTTTCTGAGGGTTTTCTTTTTACTTTCTAAAAATACCAAATCTCTCCCTCAATGGGAATTCAAGCCCCAATGGACTTAGGCATTTGCTTACACTAGGAGCTAACCACTCGCTACATGTTTTTGGAGTTGGCTTCCAGTTGTACAGCTAGCTGAAGAAAAGCCTACACGACAGTACAAAAGTTCTAGGTAGATCTGCTGTATCAATGGTGAGCCAGACTACTAGACTAGGTAAGGGCAGTAGTGTCACAATGCAAGACAAACACGCATCTTAGAGATCCTATTATATAGTGAGACTAATCTTGAGTAGATTTATAAAAACTTTATTATCATCTCTTTCAGTTATTTGAGTCTTCCTCCTCTACTCCTCCCTTCTTAAGCTCTCTTTGTCATTTGATCATCTCCCCAGTGCCTACTTGTTTAGTACACAATTGTGAAGCAGCTTGGAGATTTTGCCTCTCTGACCTCACTTTCACTTTTGTTTTATGATCAAACCTTTTGATCCCCATCAGCGTCAAGGCAAAGGACATCTTGGATAGAATATTGGAAGGTGAGATGACAGTGACACTGAAAGAGTTATGGATGATAGTGCCTAGGCTCTGGACTGTGTTAAAAGAGATTTTAACTACCTGTTGTACTAGTACAGAAGAAAAAGAGCTCTCTCAAGAGCAACCTAGACAGCCAAGACTAATGTGATCAAGATAGATAGCCTGATGGGACCTTTGGTCATACAGGCAGAAATAGAGGTCACACTAGGAGAGAAAACAGAACTTTAAACAGTGAAAGATTTGGTAATACAGTTTTTAGAGACCCTCCATCCAGCAAAAAGGCCATATCAGGTATTCATATGGGAGATATATACACAAGAAGAAAGTGCCCCTGAGATGGCACACCTGTGAGTTGTACCAGTGTTGGTAAATGGAGTAACAGAAGAAGAAGCCCTACTTTATAGTGGCTTCTAGATAGTTTCAATGACGAGAGATATAGCAATAGCCAATAAGATTAGCTGGGACCCAGGTCTCAGTATATAGTTACAAAGTGCAAATAGAAGTCTGTCTCGGACCTGTGGATTGGCACAGAATGTACCATTCATATTAGAGGATGTTACAGTACTGCTTTAAGTGTATATAATGGAAATAGCACTATATAAGATTTTACTAGAAAGGCTATTTGATACCATAACAGAGAGCACAATCATAAATGACTGAGAAGGAAATCAGACAATTAATATAACATGTCTCAATATGGGAACGAGAGCAGTGATACCAACCTATAAGTAAGGATCGCTACTAAGAAAGCCAGAGACCCTAGTATATTTTTACTGAGCCTCAAGGAATCTAAGAAGACACTCAGACAAAAGGTACCCTATATCATAGAAATGGATAAGGAGGGAAAGCCTTTTATCTTGGAGGCATTACCTCTAGAACTAGAGGAATTGTCACAGAATGAGGTGTAGTTACTATATTTACAGAAAAGCATTCAGACAGAGGAGACAATGTGAGACCTAGTTCTTGAGCAGTTTTTCATAGAGCTTTGGCAGTCTAAAACCATTGGAAAGACAGTAATGGCTGTGGAAGAAGATAACGAGAATGTTAATTTAGAGAAAGCAGCAGACACTATTACACCGCTAGAGAATTTTCTATGGAAATGTAGCATGAGATACACATTATACCCCTGGATTTCACTATTGGAATCCACTCTAGAGGCCTCCTACAAGCCCTAGACATAATCTAGACCCAAGATTGGGTACTTCTCTTAGGTAGTGACCAAGCTGCCACATGCTAGAATAGCATATACCTCAGGAGGCAAGACTGATGAGCTAGCATCAGGTTTCTTAGATACAAACTATCAATATTGAAACTCTAGAAATCAGAGGCTCAGAGATATCTTTGGAATGTGAGATAATTTTGATCTAGAGTGGACTTAGACTAATATGACATTAAGATGGCAAATCAAAAGTCTATCAGTGACTAGTGATCTCATCACTGCTGGACTTAGTCAAGAAACAGATGCACCGCCAGACGACGATCATATTGCTGATGCTTGGTCATACTATCATGTGTTTCTAGACTGTATTTGGAGTAAAAGGAAACCGGTTTGGGGTTTGGGGAACGGTGGGCAGGAGTAAAGTATGGAGGTAGAGCAGCATCACATGGTCATGTCCAGGAGGTATGGAGGACAGGAAGGTGATGGCTGTCATGGCTGCATGGTGGTGTCATAGAGGAGAGGTGTAAGGGAGAGTGGTAGAATGAAGAGTTTTCTTTTTTATTTCTTTTTAATTGAGTCTCTAACATTTGTAATATTCTAATATATTTCTCAGAGTAGAGATTGATGGAGAGAGCCTCCTTGGCCCTTGCCTTCATCTCAGAAGCTCTTGAGGTTGTAAATCCAATTATCTTGAGTGTGTAAGGGGTAATTTTGATGAGAGGTTGAGTTGGTGAATGTTTTCTACTATATACCCTACTCTTTTATGAGACAAGACACAGCAGTCACTCAGACAACCTTCTATGGAGTAGCAGGTCTGAAAAGCCTGGCTAATCATCAACTCAGATTGTATCACACCTATAAGGTTTGGTATAGAGGTGCAGATGAGGGCTTGATTGAGTGTGGTAAGGTCCATGAGTGGTTTACTGACTATTCTACTAGTGAGCTTATTATGGTGTGTAAAGGTGGACATCTTAGGAACACCATGTGAATAGGATCTAGATTGAGCTCCCATTATTCCTTCTATACTTAGATTCTAAATAAGCTGCATATTCATTTTTTAATTTCTTTCTAATACCCCTACTTCCTCTTTCTCCCCACGAACTCTTTAGCATGTGATTGAGGACTGTCACCACTACTTATTTTTGCTTGTCACAGTTAAATCCTCTTTTACTCCTTTCAACGCAGTCTGTTTTACCAAGAAATATAAGCCAGTTGCTTTAAAAGTAAAGCCTGTGCTAGGAACACTACCAGAAAAATTCAGAATTATACAGGATATAAAGGGTGATCCTTGTAAAGACCTCCCAAAACTACCAGAAAGACTACCAGAATTTACCCCAAAAGGGAGATATATGGCAGAAAGAAAGAAGAAACTAGATTTAGGACATATGTCCAATTTCTTATGGCCAGAAGAGCATAAGCTCATGCATTGGACAGTGGTAAAGCAGAACCAGGCATTCACTTGGGAAAATAATAAGAGGGGGAAATTCAAGAAAGAATACTTCCCTGCAATAGAAATACCAATGGTAGCACATATACTGTGGGTTAAAAGACCATTCAGAATACTGCTAGCAATCTATGATGAGGTCTGTGATATAATAAAGAGGAAAATAGATGTAGGTGTATACAAGCTGTCAAACAGCTCATATTGCTCAAGATGGTTTTGTGTTATCAAGAAAGATGGAAAGAGTTTGCACATAGTGCACAGTCTTGAGCCCTTGAATAGAGTGACAATAGCACACTCAGGATTGCCTCTAGCAACAGAGGAATTAGTGATGTATTTTGCAAGAAAAGCATATGGAGGAATATTGGATTTGTATGTAGGATATGACAAGAGGGTGCTTGCAAAGTGCTCAAGAGATCTTACTACATTTCAAACACCTTTCAGAGCCTTAAGATGAGTGATGTTACTTATAGGGTGGACAAACTCAGTTCCGATATTTTATGATGATGTTATATATATTCTACAAGATGAGATACCCAGATACATATTACCATATATAGACAACATGCCAATCAGAGGACCAGCTACCAGATATGAGAAGCCAGACGGTATCTTAGAAGTGTTAGAAAAGAACCCCAGGATAAGGCAGTTTATCTTTAAGCACATAAGAAATATTGTTATACTACTAGCAAATTTGTAGTGGAAAGTTATAAGACTTTAGCCAAGGTGACTTAAATCCACTCCAAGTCTGAGTTGACAAGAAGAACTCAATAGAGTTCCCATTTGATTTTCTATACTATATATACAACTACTATTATAGTTATGTACTTTATCTCCCACAGTTCTCATGTTACTTATCATGTGACTATCCTGTCACATGTTGTGACCATGACCTATGACATGACCATTCTGTGACTGATGTCATATCTTTGTGACTTTGTGACAGTAACATGACTTCTTTCCTATGCTTCACCTTTATAGTAGTAATTCAACTAAATAAAAGAAAATGACTTAGCCATTTTGCTAAGTCATGACAAAAGTAGCATTTGATATATATTATACCAATGAATTCCTAATTAGAATTTGCTCTAGAACCCATTATCAGTCCTTAGAACATACCAAAGTGTTATGTAAAATAGTGAGCAGGTAGAACTGGACCTAGAGCTTATGCAAATATCTCAGGAGACAAGTAAGATGAGCTAGCATCAGGTTATAAACAGAGTTATCAAATGGGAACATTCTAGATCTACTTTTTATTAGATATACCTTGTTAGAGATGGCATACTTGTACTCTAGAACTAGCAGTGTATTGATGATAGACTTAGGTAGACATGCCACTCATTGCAAATAAGCATTGATGGTATCAGATCAGATATATTTGAATAAATGACACTTAAGACATAACTTAGAGATTTGGGACTGTAGTTGGAGCTTACTAACACTTGATATGTAACTAAGAAGTTCTAAATCACAAGCCAATAACAGAAAAAAGAATATCAAAGAATAAAGAAGATTCTAGAAGAAAATGGTGATGGGGACGCATCATTGATGGGAAGGAGTTAGAAGAGGGACACATAATCAGTAGGATTTTGGGAGGACTTAGAGCAAGAAGGAATCAAGGGAATTCTAAAAGTAGTAATAGTTTCCTTTTTATATTTTTTATTCTTTGAGTTTCAGGGCTTTGTAATAACTTTAATATAGTATCTGGGGCAGAATGAGAAAAAAAGAACCTCTTGGCACTTACCTCCATTATCACTACCTCTGGAATCATGAAATGCAAAACTATTGAGTGTAAGAGTTCAGAGTCAGTAGAATGTCTTAAGAAGAACACAGAATATACCCAGAACTCAATCTAGAGAGAAATAGCAGATGCAACTTAGGCAGGCTTCAGAGAGGACAGTAGGCTGGGAATGCTTGGCTAGGTGTATACTTGGACTGCATCACACCTGTAAGGTTTAGTGTTGGGGGTGCAAACAAGAGGGCAACTGAGTGTGGAGGGTTCATGAGTGATCAACTAACTAAATTTTCCAGAGAAGCTTTTGTCATGGTATGTAAAGATTAACATCTTAGAGAGGCTATGCAGTGATGATCTAGAGAGATCTTACATTCCTTTAACAACTACCAACTTATATTTTACTTGAGCTGCATATAATTTCTATTTTCTAGTTATTTATAACCTTCATATTTGATTATCTTCTCTTGGACCTTTAGCATGCAATTGGGAGCTAGTACTGTTGTTACACCACTAGAGAATTTTCTATGAAAATATAGTATGGGATACATATTATACCCCTGGATTTCACTATTGGAATTCACTCTAGAGGCCTCCTACAAGCCCTAGACATAATCTAGACCCAAGATTGGGTACTTCTCTTAGGTAGTGACCAAGCTGCCACATGCTAGAATAGCATATACCTCGGGAGGCAAGACTGATAAGCTAGCATTAGGTTTCTTAGATACAAACTATCAATATTGAAACTCTAGAAATCAGAGGCTCAGAGATATCTTTGGAATGTGAGATAATTTCAATCTAGAGCAGACTTAGACTAATAAGATACCCAGATGACAGATTAAAAGTCTATCAATGACTAGTGATCCTATCACTGCTAGACTCAGTCAAGAAATGGACACACCACTAGATGATAATCATATTGCTGATGCTTAGACACACTGTCATGTGTTTCTAGACCATATTTGGAGTAGAAGAAAGCCAGTGAAAAGGCTGTTGTTACTAGGGGTTTTCCTGTTTTCTTTTTAAATAGAAGTTCCCCAACTACTGTCTAAGTAGCAGTGAAGATAAAAGTTTAAATAAAATTAAGATATGTGATCTCCTAAGGAAAGCACCCTAGTTGACACCATATATCAGCATAGTGTCCCTTGTGCAAATTCATAGGAAAATGAATTTAGAAGATGAAGGTTGAAAGAAGTTGTAAAGTTTAAATTCTGCTGATGTATTATGGTAGCAGTGATGTTCAAAACTTGATTCTCAATTCTAAACTACTGTCTTGGCTCTGTGCTTGAGTCCTGCCTGCCTGGTGTCACCCTAACACCCTGTTTCAAAGTTGTTCTCACAGTAGTACTCTCTGGCTATGTGATCAGACTATCCTCACAGTAGTACTCTTGACTATGTGATCAGATATGAGACTTTGATAACTCCCTGTATAACTTGACTCCTTAGCAATGCTAAACTCTGTTTTAGAGCTCCTATGATATTGCCTCTGTGGCTAAGTCACTTGTCCTGTAGTCTCTTTGGTTTGACTCAGTCTTGAGTCAAAGCAACTTAATCACTGATCTGATCACTCTAAAAATAGATTTCCACTTTGAAAACCCAAATAAAGAAAAGAGGCGACCAAGATTGCTTACTCTCTTCCTACTAAGTGGGGATTTTTATAGGTTTAGAGAAATACAAAAGAAATATACAAAAAATAGAGAAAATAATAAACCCAGTCATAATCTATTATTACAATGATTGTTCCAGTAGTGATAGGGAATTCTGCACCTCCTTGTCTTTTCTTGATTATTTTCTATTAGTTTTGCCAGGTCCGTTCTGCCCTTGCTAAGTTACTGGGTTACCTACCACCAACCCTATGGCCATCTCCCCCTTTCTTTGGCTTATCTCAGCAACTCAGGACCTAACTTCTTTCCTTTCTTGTCTAGGAAGTTTTGGGTGTTGTTTTCATAGCTCCCTGAGACTCTTTATTACTTCTTTGTTTCTGATCATAGTGGATCAGTTTTAATGCACTCCTATTCTTAGCCATCACTGATCAAGTGATGCTGTGGCTATTCTTATTTCCTGCTGGGCTACTGGTCCTGTTTCTTTGTGATAGACATCTCGCCAGACTTTTCTATATAAGATTTCTTTCTCTAACTAAGCTGCTATTCTCGGCAATAATGCCATGGGGCCATGGGCTCAACTCTGCTGGTTCTTGAGTGATTGGCCTGTTGTTGGTAGTGACCTTATGTTCCTAGGTATACTGCTACATAGTTAGGTAGCCAGTTTTTGGTAGTGAAGTCCTCTGTGTCTTTTTTGCTACCTAGCAGGTGATTTTATCTTAGTCCTACTTCTTGGGGTGTGAATTCATGAAATTTGTTTAATTTTAGGCCTGAATATATTTCAGGCTTTATACCAGTTTGGAGTTTAGGAAACAATGGACAGAAGTGAAATATGGAGGTGGGGCAAGATTACATGATCATGTCTGGGAGGTATGGAGGATAGGAAAGTGATGGCTGTCATGGCTGCATGGTGGTGTCATAGAGGAGAAACACAAGGGAGAGTGGTAGAATGAAATATTTCCTTTTTTATTTCTTTTTAATTGAGTCTCCAACATTTGTAATATTCTAATATATTTCTCAGAGTGGAGATTGATAAGAGGAGCCTTCTTGGCCCTTGCCTTTATCTCAGAAGCTCTTGAGGTTGTAAATGCAATTATCTTGAGTGTATAAGAGGTAATCTTGGTAAGAGATTGAGTTGGTGACTGTTTCCTACCTTATACTCTATTCTTTCTTGAGACAAGATGCAGCAGTTGCTTGGACAACATTCTATAGAGTAGCAGGCCTGAAAAGCCTAGCTAATCATTGACTCAGATCATATCACACCCATAAGGTTTGGTATGAGGGTGCAGATGAGGGCTTAATTGAGTGTAGTAAGATCCATGAGTGGTTTACTGACTATTGTCACAGTTTCCTGTAACATATCTGCAATCACCCCATGAAGCATCTTGGTCACACTAGTTACACCCATTTTGTCTACTTTGTACTAGTTTGCCAACAGGCTATAGTTATGAACCAAAGACACTTCTGTATACACCTTGACTTTGTTCTCCACTAAGTAGACTACTCAATCATCCTTTTGCTCTCTCAACCAGAAGCTCCCTGAAACTATTAGCCCCAATCAAGATACCCTGTGTAGAGGAGGCTCCAGCTAGTTAGTATCAGCCCAACCAGGACCCAGGGAGTTATTACTTGATAGTAGAATAAAGCTAGCTTAAAACCCTCTATATGCTCCAGAACGTGCCACTTCATGTCACAAAACCCTACCTCTAACCTCCAACTGGAACGTCATGCATGACGCAATGGACTACACCCAGTATCTTCCAGAAAGTTCACTAATACTCCTGTAGAACAGTCGGACTGTTCATGACCTCACAGACCAGAAGCCAATGCCTCATTTCCCTAGAGCCAGTAAGAGAGTTAGAGAAAAGGATGGCTGAAGATACAGTCAGCAAACCATTGGACTACCCTATCACACACCCCAAACCCACAGAGGATCAGACCCCAAGCCCCTAAAGGGAAGTATCAAGCCAGGACCTACAGGCTATCTTGCTGGCACTGACTAAACAAGTGGGTAACTGCTCACAGCAGAAACTCTGGGTGATCAAGAAACCAAACCCATTCAGCAAGGGGGGTCTAAAAAAACTACATGCATTTATTTTTCAATACCAAATCTATTTCCATGCTTGTGAAGGAAAGTTTATAGATAATGGAGATAAAGTTTTTTTTGCCATATCCTATTTACATGGTATTGCCCTAGACTACTTTGAGCCCTTTATCAATGAACTCGACCCCTACTATAACTTAGACTTTCTAAAGGATTGATCAGCCTTTGTGCAGAAACTGTCTAACATTTTTGGCTTGTACTCTCCTGAAGACAATGATAAAGATACAATAATGGCCATCCCTTTCCCAAATGACAGCAAGGCTGTCAACTATTTCATCCGCTTTTCAAAGTACCAGAACCGTATCTATTGGGATGAGAGGGCCCTCTGTAAGGTAATAAAGAACACAATCTCTACCCACATCCGTTGTCACACCATACAAATGTTTAAACAAAATAAGTGGCAATTTGCACCCTAATAACCAGAATAACCAGCTCTAGAGAAGAGCTTGGCCCTCCAGAGATGTTCCCCTAGATACCTGGTCATGAACTTGAGCACCTAGCTTGAGTAGCAGAGTAGTGGCTGTGACCACCACTACATATACCTCATAGACACTTGCCTAGGCACCCCATATTGGATTTCCAACAGATTTCCCTTCTAGAAGTGCTCTTGAGGACGGAAGTGAACTTAGATGGGTTAGTGCAACATGAGTAATGTCATACCTCAGCAGCCGGCAGTGTTATTTATAAAAGAGTTATGATCAGATCCAAGCTGTCATAACTGATGGCTAAGTATAGCAAGATCAAGAGAGTCGAACTGTTGCAAACTCGCATCGCAATGGCAGTAGAAGGAAGCTAGACTCCAGAGTAATGAGGAGACATAGAGGAGATAGAAGGAGGGATAGAGAAAGTGAGAAGAGATGTAGCAAAAAGGCTAGAAGAAGATAATGCGCTCAAGAGCAAAATAACTCAAGATCACTGTCTCTGTCTACAGCCCAGCAAGAGGCTTGAGACCCAACCACCATGCATGGAAGGATCCCTGGAGTAGGAATAGAAGAGTGGGGAGTGGTCACTCAGTGTTCAGGAGAAGCACCGTCTCATCATTGCAACCTTACTATGTTTGGGAATTCAGAGGTTTTCTTTGTCTCACTTTCTTTGTTATCTTTTTGCTTTGTAATCATAATAAAATACTCTAGGGCACAGAAGGGAACTCAAGCATCACCCCCCCATCATCATTCCTCTCTGTTGCTCTAGAGCTTAATGGCTATTTTGAGCGACTGAGTCTCTATCTTTTTGAGTATTCTCTTTTAGTTTCTAAAAACCCACAAAACCTCTCCCTTGACAGGAATTCGAGCCCCAATGGACTTGGGCATTTGCTTATGCTAGGAGTTGATAGCTTGCTACATGTCATTGGAGTCGGCTTCCAGTTGTATGGTCAGCTAAAGAAGAGCCCACATAATAATACGGGAGTTCTAGGTAGTTCTGTTATATTGATGATGAGCCAGACTACTAGACTAGGTAAGGACAGTAGTGTCATGACATGAGACAAATGTGCATCTTAGAGAGCCTATTACAGTGAGAACTACCTCAAGTGGATTTATAATATTTTCATTATCATTTCTTTCAGTTATTTGAGTCTCCTCCTCTACCCTCTATTGTTCTTAAACTCTCTTTTTATATTTTATTATCTCCCCAGTGCCTACTTGTTTAGTGCACAATTGTGAGATATCTCGGAGACTTTTTTATATTCTCATTTGTTATTACTATTGTTTTGTGATCAATTCCCTTTGATCCCCATCACTGTAATGAATTGTGCTATAGCCAAGAGGATGTGTCATAATTTGAGAGCTTTAAAAGAGCAGTTTTACAGATTGACAATAACTATTGGAAAAGAATTCAGGATGACAAGCACAAATATAGGACAAACTGTTTCTCTCTCCACTACACATTTAAATTGCCAAGACCAGATTTGACCAGAACTCCTGGGGTCAAGGAAAGACCCACCCCTATTGAGAGGTTGCCCAACTCCCCATTGTTCCCTGGAGCTCCCTCAGTTATCCCACTGCAGAGGGGTCCTAACAGTAACATCTTAGGAGCAAATGGTTGACTCACACCAGCCAAACAACAACATCATATGAGTCTAGGCCTTTGCTTTGTGGCCAATCTGGACACTTGGCCAGGTCTTGCCCTAGACCATCAACTAGATCCCTAAGTAGCTTAGGGGCATGTACAGCGTAACTCAAAATACCTGTGGAATCAACTGAGGTGCCAAAAAATATGGGAGCAGTTTACTCGACTTCCTAGTACTAACTGGGAAAAATCCCCTAAGAGTAGGGGCTGCTACTCTTCAGGACCAAAAATCTCTTCTTGTCCCACTACACTCAAATTTGGTCTTAGGGGATTTCCAGGGATTAGTCGATTTAGGTTTACCAAACTATTTGTTGGATTCAAATTTTGCTGCTGTCCACAAGTTACTGTTCTGAATTACTGAGCCTTGTCCCTTGACATTAATAGATGGCATAGTTAATCAGATTGTAGACCAAATCATAACATTACCAATTCAACTTACCTGTGGCTACTCCCATACACCTAAGTTCTTTGTGACACATTTGGATGGGTCAAGCCCATTAGTACTAGGGCACAACTGGTTACAGACCCATAACCCAAGGATTAATTAGAGTAAAGGAATTCTGGACCTACTAACTCAAAGACCCAAAGTCGCAGTGAACACAAAAAACTATCTAATCAACAAACCTAGAGAACCACCATGCAACCCACAACCCCAACCATCTATATCATTGATCAATGCAATGGCCTACTGACGTTGTTACGCCACTAGAGAATTTTCTGCAGAAATGTAGTATGGAATACACATTATATCCCTGGATTTCACTGTTGGAACCTACTCTAGAGACCTCCTACAAGCCCCAGACATAATCTAGACCCAAGATTGGGTACTTCTATTAGGTAGTTGCCAAGCTACCATATGCTAGAATAGCATATACCTCGGGAGGCAAAACTGATGAGCTAGCATCAGGTTTCTCAGAGACAGACTATCAATGTTGATACTCTAGAACTCAGAGGTTAAAGGATACCTCTGGAATGTGATATAATTTCAATCTAGAGCGGACTTGGACTAATATGATACCAAGATAACAGATCAAAAGTCTATCAATGGCTAATGATCCCATCACTACTGGACTCAGTCAAGAAGTGGACACGCCATAGAGCAACAGGAATATTGATTACCTTCATATGCACTTGTATGTGTTTCTAGATTGTATTCGGAGTAGAAGGAAGCCAGTTCAGAGATTAGAGGATGTCAGGTAGGAGTGAAGTATAGAGGTAAAGTAGAAGCATATAGCTATAGCCAGTAGGCATGGAGGATAAAGAGGTGACATCTGTCATGTCCACATGGCAATGTCATGGAGGAGAGAAGTGAGAGAGGCTGGAAGAAGAAAGGGTTTCATTTTTTATTTATTTTTAATTGAGTCTTATTAGTTTGTACTTTTCATATAACACTCAGAGAGCCCGAGAGAAAGGCAATGGAATCTTGACACCTACCGCCATCTCAAGGGCTTGAGAGTTGTTTTATGGCACTTTTCTGAGTTCTAAGTGAAGTGGTTGGGTTGTTGAGGAGACTGGAACTCTATACCCTACTTGGTCAAGAGACAAGACGCAGCGGTCGCTCAGACAACCTTCTACAGAGTAGTAGGCTTGAAAAGCCTGGCTAATCATCAACTCAGATTATATCACACCTATAAGGTTTGGTGTGGGGGTGCAGATGAGAGCTTGATTGAGTGTGGTAAGGCCCATGAGTGGTTTACTAACTACTTTGATAGTGAGCTTGTTATGATGTGTAAAGGTAGACACCTTAGGGACACCATGCGAGGAGGATCTAGATCGAGCTTACCATCCCTTTTGAACAATTTTATCTTAATTATCATGCTAAGTTTCTATATTCTCTTTTTAATACCTTTATTCTTGATTCATCCCCACAAACTCTTTAGCATGTAATTGGGACCTGGTACTGCATTTTTAGCTTGTACTAGGCTAATAGTCCCTTTTGCCCTCTTCAATGTGCTTGTATAGTACCTGGAGCCTAGTCTTTTCAACTTACCCATTCAGCTAATAACAGCTAAGTAACTCACACCAAGCCTGCTGATCCCAGACTAAGCAAGATCCCTGCAGAGTACCACCAATTTGCAGATGTGTTTGATAAATGATACTCGAAACTCCTTCCAAAACATTGGCCCTATGATCTGGCTATCCGAATAGAAGAAGGCTCAGTACCACCTCTAGGACCCATATATTCCTTATCAGCACTTAAGCTGCAAACTTTGAGGGAGTTTATTGAAGACAACATTAAGATAGGCTCTATCCAACCCTCTCAATCTCCAGGAGGGGCCCTAGTACTATTTGTGAAGAAAAAGAATAGCAATCTGAGACTATGTATAGACTACTGGGGCCTCAACAAACTGACCTGCAAGGACCATTATCCAATTTCATTGATTATAGACCTGTTGGACACCCCAAAGAAAGCAAGAATTTATACAAAAATAGACTTGAGGAATGCTTACCATCTAGTACACATCGCCAAAGGCAATAAATAGAAGACCACTTTCAGGACTCGTTATAGATCCTTCAAATGGTTGGTCATGCCTTTGGGACCAACAAATGCCCCTGCTGCCTTTCAGCGATTCATGAATAAGGTCTTTAGAGACTTGCTAGACATTTTTGTAGTTGTCTACCTAGACAACATATTTATTTACTTGGACAACCTGGAAGATCATCATGGTTATGTGAAAGAAGTGTTGAGGCATCTCTGGTTATACAAATTGTTTGCCTCACTGGCAAAGTGTGTGTTTCCTAAGGAGAGTGTTGAATTCCTGGGTTTTGTATTGGGTCCACAGGGATTGTTGATGAATAAGCAGAAAGTACAAACCATCTGAGACTGGCCTACACCCTAATAGTTAAAGGAAGTCCAGTCGTTGCTGGGATTCTCAAACTTCTACTGCTGATTTATCTGCAATTACTCAGACTTAGTAGTTCCCCTCACTCGTCTGACAAAAAAAAATACCCCCTGGATCTAGTCAGAAGATTGCCAAAGAGCATTCGAGGTGTTAAAGAAAGCCTTCACCAAAGTGCCAGTATTAGTAAGATGGAACCCTCAATCCAAAATGATAGTTAAAACAGACACATCGGACAGGGCCCTAGCAGCCATTCTCTCTACCCACTCTGGGAAGGACATCCATCTCATAGCCTTTCACTCCAGAACCTTTAATGAAGTAAAACTGAACTATGACATTCATGATAAAGAACTATTAGCTATAACCAAGGCATTCAAGAAGTGGAGACATTACCTTGAGAGTACCCTGACCCCTGTGGAAGTATTCACAGACCACAAAAACCTTATCTACTTCTACAATACCAAATCTCTTTTCCGGCAACAAATGCGATGGTCCAAATTCCTGTCCCAGTTTAACCTTATAATATACTTTAGACCTGGGAGATTGGGAACAAAGCCAAATGCACTAACCTGCCACTAGGACATTGATGGGGATCAAAGGGAATTTGATCTCGAGACAAGGGTAATAACAAATGAAAATATAATAATCCCCAAGATGTTTCACAGTTGTGCACTAAACAAGTAGGCACTGGGGAGATAATCAAATAACAAAGGAGAGCTTGGGAATAAGGGAAATAATGGGGTACAATCCAGAAGAACTGAAAGAAACAATAATAAAATACTTAAGAATCCACTCGGGATAGATCTCACCAGAATAGGATCTCTAAGACGCACGTTCGTCTCACGTCATGACACTACTGCCCTTACCTAGTCTAGTAGTCTAGCTCGCCATTGATATAACAGAACTACCTAGGACTCCCGTACCATCGTGTGGGCTCTTCTTCAGCTGACCATATAACTGGAAGCCGACTCCAATGACACGTAGCAAGCTATTAACTCCTAGCATAAGCGAATGCCCAAGTCCGTTGGGGCTTGAATTCCCGTTGAGGGAGAGGTGTAAGGGGTTTTTAGAAAGTAGAGTAGCACACTTAGAAAATATAAAACTTAATCACTCAAAATAGCCGTTAAGCTCTAGAGCAATAGAGAGGGATGATGATGGGAGTATGATGCTTGAGTTCCCTTCTGTGCCCTAGAGTATTTTATTATGATTACAAAGCAAAGAGACAACAAAGAAAGTGAGACAAAGAAAACCTCTGAATTCCCA
>Ga0153998_1000046_pt1 | contig 17044 bp, 15 predicted proteins | sample TSNC082MetaG_FD_104725 | JGI IMG/M metagenome (GOLD analysis project Ga0153998, IMG submission 104725) | Attine ant fungus gardens microbial communities from North Carolina, USA - TSNC082 MetaG | ecosystem: Host-associated > Fungi > Mycelium > Unclassified | place: USA: North Carolina, Lumber...
ATATTAGTGGAGATATAAAGGCCTCAATGTTTGCACATGGACTTTATTAATTACCCATAGATAGTCATCTGTCCTTTTCTTAGAACAAAGGACAGCCTCCATATGGTTAGGTTATCATTATTTTAGTACAAATACACTACCATATGTAGAACAATAGGTAGTAATCAGGTGATGATCTGTACTAGTGTACAGACCATTACTTTTCTGTATATAAGGACTCATAGTCTGAGGATTAGACCTCAGACTTAACAACATCATTTGCTGCTTGTCTAACTTCGCTTTTTTGATCCCTTTGAATACTCAAATCACCAATCACAAATCAGTAAGTGGCCATTTGTGATAAAAACAAAACAAAACAAAAAGAAAAATAGAAAATAACTTAGCTATTTTGCCAAGTCATAATAATATCAGTGACTGACTTAAGAACCTTGTTTAAGGTTTAGACCAGAGAACTCTTTAGGATTAGAAAAAAACTCTCAATGGAGTCCTTAATCAATTGTTCTATACTATATATACAAGTTATGCTATCTGTCTGCATTTACTTTACAAATGTCTATCTATCACTGGTTCAATTCTAGTCTATGTCACTTTTCCTTAGTTATAGTTAAGATGACTCATAACAGTACTCCTCTCTTAAGAATTCTCATTCCAAGAATTTTTTCCTATAACTTGTCATATAGGTTTTATAGGTTCCTTATTTTGTTTTCTTTGTTTTACTCCTCTATTTTACTTTTCTCAATTTGTTCTTCTTTTTCTTAAACTGTTTCTAATTTCCTTTTTTCTTTCTATCTTTTCCAATTTCTCTCTAACCATTTCCAATATTTCCTATTGAATCTCTTGTTATTCTATTTCTATAGTAGTTTTGCTATATATTTTCCTAGCAATTCTCCTTTTTTGCTCTTCCTGATATTATTCTTTTTTACCTATCTTACTCTCTTGCTGTATTTTTCTTCAAATCTCTCTACTAATTCCTATACATTCCCTAAGTTTTTCTTTAGCTTCTATGTATCTTTTTCTGCCATATATTCTTTTCACTATATCAAATATCTATTCTTTCCTCTAAACTTTCTTTTGTTCAATATTTTTCCCACCTTATATTTCTCTTTTCTCTTGATTATCACTGGTATTGGGTATTTCTTCTTCTAGCCCTCTACTTGATCCTTATATTTACATACTCTACTGATGTTAACTACTGGATATATTTTAACTATATTTAGTAAAACTAGTTCTATTGCATTTGTCAAGATTATTGCTTTTACTTGGTAAGGTCCAACAAATCTCTCAGTTAGTCTTTCCAATCATCTCTTTTTCATCTAATACTTCAAACTTTTCATGCTTGAAAAAGCACCCAGTTTCCCACTCAATACTCCTTTACCTTACTACTCTTTCTATCTGTATACTTCCTTATTTCCTCTTAACTCCTCTTTAGTATTGCTTCTGCTTCTTTGTGCACTTCATTTATCCTTGTTACAAATTCCTTTGTCTTTGAACTTCCTCTTCTTCATTTCAAATACCATTTGTGGATCTTGTTTATTATTTTCTCTGAATGGAGATACTTTTGTACTTGTCTGCATCTTATTATTGTATACAAACTTTGCAGTTGCCAACCAATCCAGCCATTGTTCTTGTTGGTGATCTATAAACATTCTCAAGTATTGTTCAAGGTCCTGATTCATTCTCTCTATTTGACTATCTATTTATGGGTAGTATGCTGTTGATAATTTAGTATTTATCTCTAATATATGATTTAACTCTTTCATTATCCCTACCATAAACTGCACTCTCCTATCCATTATGATACTTTCTAGTAACCCATGTAGTTTCCAGATATTGTCTTTGAACAGCATTGTCACTCTCTCCACTAAAGTTTTTTCTACAGTAGACACAAAGTGTGCCATTTTTGTCATTCTATTGTATACTACTAATATTACATTGTATTTCTGTGCTAATGGTAACTTTGTAATAAAGTCTGTTGTCATATGACTCTAAGGCTTTTCTAGTACTGCATTAAGTATTAACTTTTCCACTGGTTTCTCTATGTGGTTCTTGTTTCTTTGGTATATATTACAAGATTCTATATACTTCTTAATGTTATGACTTGGCAAAATAGCCAAGTCAATATTTATATTTCTTTTCTTTTTCCTTTCTTTATTTTTCTTATAAATAAACACATGAGAGGAAAGTGACTCATAAGAAAGCACTAATTATGCCATTCCTTTTACCATCACCATTCCCTGGGGCAAGATAACCCCCAGGGGTTGCACTCTACCCAACACCTCTCACTACTATTGTCATAATGTTACCTATCTGCTTTATTTCTCATTGCCCTTTAGGGCAGCACATTTGTGTATTTATATCACAAAAGGCCACTTATTAATTTGTGATTTGATTTTGAGATATTCAAAAAGGCTTAAAAAGTGAGTTTTAGACAGTGACAAGAGATATTGTTAAGTCTGAGGTCTAATCCTTAGACTATGAGTTCTTAAATATAGAAAAGTGATAGTCTGTGTACTAGGACAAATCATCACATGCTATTACCTATTGTTCTACATATGGTAGTACCTTTGTACTAGAAATAGTGATAACCTAACCATATGGAGGCTGTCCTTTGTTCTAAGAAAAGGACAGATGACTATCTATAAGTAATTAATAAAGTCCATGTGCAAACATTGAGGCCTTTATATCTCCACTAATATTAATTGCCTTGAGGTTGTTCTAGGCTCATTCTGAGCATTATGAAGAAGGCTTCTGCTGAGCCTAGAACCGAAGCATCAATTGCGGTGTTTTCCGAGATATTAGCAATTTAATAAACAGTAACATGGTGGTTACCAGTTGATCTGCTTAATATCTCAGCCATTATTGATTGTCTCGAGATGTGACTGGCATCGATCGAAAGGTCTTCTTAAGGGCTTTAAGCTGGCTTTGAGACCGTGGGAATCGTCGAAGAATTGGTGGAGATATGACCGAATGAAGTTTGTGACAATTCCATAGGTAAGGTCACTAATCTAAGTGTACCAAATGGTATCTAAAACATAGTTAAGTCTCTACACCTTTCTACTAGTACTCTCTCTCATCATAACCAACATATAGATCTAATATACTGCTACAGGCTCTTCCTGCAAAGTATATAGCCAGTTTCTTAGTTGCTGGTGGCAAACCTGAGTGAGTTATAGTCACTCTGTTCAGTGGTTCTAGGCTATAGATGATTCTGAGACTTTTTCCATCTTTCTTTATTACACAAAACCATTTAAATCAATATGACAAATTAGAGGGCTCATAAACCCCCACATCTATCTTTCTCTTTATCATCTTGCACACTTTCTCATATATTGCAGGTAGACTTCTAAACAGTTTCTTTACCCATGGAATATGGGCTACTATGGGTATCTCAACTAGTGGGAAAAACTCCTTTTTGAATTTTCCTCTCTTTGTGTCATTCCATGCAAAGGCTTCATTCTGTTCTGCTACTAGCCAATACATCAACTTTCTTTCTTCTAGCCATAGAAATCCTGATGAATATACTGTATCTAGCTTTCCTTTATAGTCTAAATTGTAGTGCTCCTTTGTCTGAAACTCAGGTGGTTGCTTTGATAGTTTGGGCATATTCTTTAATGGATCTCCTATTATCTCTCTAGTGATTCTAAACCTTTCTGGTAGGGTCCCCAGTATTAGCTTTACCTTTAGTGTAACTGGCTTGTATTTCTTTGCAAAGCAGTCCACTATCTTGGCTAGGTTGTCTGGGTTGTTTAATTCTTCTTCAACTATCATTAACTGTCATATATGAGTTTTTGGCATTTTTATCTCTTGTAGAAGTCAATCTAGAAGTAAGCTATCCTCTTGTTTCAGGGAGTTTGTACTCTTTTCCAAGTATAGTATTCTTAGTTTGTCTGGGATCAGCTCATTTTCTTCTAAAGGCAATACTTTACTGATGAAAGGATTTCCATTACAATCTAGACTGATTATGCAAGGAACCTCTTCTCTGTAAAACATCTCAGACTCCTTGAGGTTTACTAAAAATTTGTTAGTCCATCTACCCTTCTAGGTAAGATCTCTCTTTTATAAATTAGTATTATGACCATTGCTCCAGAGTTTGAACAGGTGATATACACTGTCTGGTTTCCTTCTTGATTGTTTATAATTTTACTTTCTGTAATAGAGTCAAATAGTCACCCCATTAAAACTGTATAAGGTACCTCTTCCATAATATGGACTTATAGCAGTACCATCACTCCTCCTAAGGTGAATAGTATATTTTTGGCTAGTCTACATGTTCTAGAAAGAGATCTGTAGCAACTTAGCCTGAGACAACTTAATCACTCTTCAAGTCCGAGTTGACAAGAAAAACTCAATAGAGTTTCCATTTGATTTTCTATACTATATATACAACTACTATTATGGCTATGCACTTTATCTCCTACAGTCCTTATGCTACTTGTCATGTGACTTCCCTGTCACACGTTTGTGACTGTGATGTGTGACCCCTTTCCTACACTTCACCTTTATAGTAGTAATTCAACTAAATAAAAGGAAAAGGAAATTGAAAATGAAAATAGAAAATGACTTAGCTATTTTGTCAAGTTATGACAAGATCTATTTGCACTCTGTATCTGTATGCTAAGATTTGGGTCCCATATGACTTTGTTTATGACAGTAACCTTCTTGGTTGTTAATACAATCTGGGATCCACTGTCTAGTAGTACCTCTTTTTCACCAACCCCATTAATAATAGCTAGCATAACTCTAAGGTAGGCCATGTTGGGAGCTGATTTCTCTACTTTCTTTTCTTTTCTATTGTAAAAACCTGATATTCTTGTTCTTCTGGACTTAGTTTCTCTAAGAACTATAGAACTAGATCGGCCATAGCCCAAATTTCTATGACTTCTTCATTTTCTATCTTAATTATCTTTTGTCACTTTTCTGGTCTTTCTAAACTATTAACTGATACTAACTTCTGTTGGGGCTAATTATTATTTGTTTCTAGATCTTGGTTCAATTCTTCTCTAACTGACTACTTGCTTGTTAGTATTTCTTTTAGAGCTACCTGTAATTTTGGCACTATAGCCCATAATTCTTTGGGAGTAACTTTCATCTCTCCTTCTAGCATTCTATCCAATATATCTTGTGCCTTAACTCTTTCCTCAATGGGTGTTTTATTCTTTAAAGATAAATTTTTTTGAGAAATTTGCCTAAAGTATTTGGCTGGAAAAGGTGGAATGTCAACTACTAGTACTTGAGTAGGTACCTTACAATAAGGGAACTCATGCTTCTGACTTGTAGTCAACATCCTAGATTTACTACAAGTCTCTTCTTCTCCATTTGTAGACAAGAAAGAATCCTCATCTAGATTCTATTCATTCACCTCTGAAATCCTACTACCTTGAAAGCAAATCTGTTTTTCAAAGGGGGATTTCTTCATTTGTGGCTCTAAAAACCTAATCTCTTTCTAGGTATAGGGTCTTTTCTTGTCTGAATGTATTCTATAGCCATTCTCTTCAAGAATGACTTTATGTCTTCTTTTTCTGGTTCAGGAGTTAGCTCTCTCTCTAGGCTTATCTTCTGCAGCATGACCTTGAGACTACCAACTTTTTTTCTTAGTTGGAACAGTTCTTCTGACTGTCCACTTAATTTAGATTGTATTTCTAGTTGCTATCTTATTAGCTGAGACAATATAACAATTCCTCTAGTGTTAGGTTCTTGATTCCATACACTGCAGGTTTCTAGTTCTGGGTCACCCCACATCATTACTGTGATGGAGAATGGAAGGTATTTTCTGACACAGTCCTTAATGGACATATTATGATCTATCAAAATAGGTTCTCCATTTGCAAATCTGACTGTGAATTTGTCTACTAAAATTAAACTTTCCTTCTTGTCTTCTATTTTTGCTGGACAGAAAATAAACAAATGGTTTGGTTCAAAATAGTAAAAACATTTTCTAGATGGCCTAGGTGGCCTTGTCTGTAATGGTCCAGATCTATATCTATTTGATGGACCTCCTATCTCTTTCTGCATCTGACCTTGAGTCTGGATCAGTGTATGGATACTATCTAGCATGCTAAAAGGGTGCAAAAGGGAATTGCATACTGAGACAAACAATAAGATATAGTACTAGCTCCCAATTGTGTGCTAAAGGTTCAAGGGGAGATAATCAAATGTAAAGGTTATAAATAACTAGAAAATAGAAATTATACATAGCTCAAGTAAAATATAAGTTGGTTGTTATGAAAGGAACATGAGATCTCTCTAGATTGTTGTTGCATAGCCTTCCTAAGATGTCAACCTTTATATACCATGACAAAAGCTCCTTTGGAAAATACAGTTAGTTGATTACTCATAGACCCTCCATACTCAGTTGCCCCCTTGTCTACATCTCCAACACTAAACCTTATGGGTGTGACACAATCCAAGTGTACACCTAGCCAAGCTTTCCCAGCCTACTGTCCTCTCTAAAGCCTACCTGAGTTACATTTGCTATTTCTCTCTAGATCGAGTTCTAGGTATATTCTGTGTTCTTCTCAAGACATTCTACTAACTCCAAACTCTTACACTTAATAGTTTCATATTTTACAATTCCAGAGGTAATAATGATGGAGATAAGTACCAAAAGGTTCTTCTTTTTTCCTTATCTTGCCCTGGATACTATATTAAAGTTATTACAAAGCTCTGAAACTCAAGGAATAAAATTTAAAAAGAAAACTATTACTACTTTTAGAATTCCCTCAACTCCTTCTTGCTCTAAGTTCTCCCAAAATCCTACTGATTACACATCTCTCTCCTGACTTCTTCCTATCAATGACACATCTCTATTACAAATAGTCACTTACTTATTTGTGATTATGGATTCTAGAGCTCAAAGGGTCTTAGAAGCAAAGTTTAGATGGTGATAAAAGATATTGTTAAGTCTGAGGTCTAATTCTCAGACAAGCAGTTCTTATATACAGAATTGTGATAGTCTGTATACTAGGACAAATCATCACATGCTACTATCTATTGTTCTACATATAGTAGTGCCTTTGTGCTTAATATAGTGATAACTTAATCTTATGGAGGCTATCCTTTGTTCTAAGAAAAGGACAGATAACTATCTATAGGTAATTAATAAAGTCTATGTGCAAATATTAAGGCCTTCATATCTCTACTAATATTAATTGCCTTGAGATTGTTTTATACTCATTCTGAGCATTATGAAGAAGGCTTTTGCTGAGCCTAGAACCAAAGCATTGATCATGGCAGTTTCTAAGATATTAGTGATTTAATAAATGGTAACATAGTGGTTACCTGTTGATCTGCTTAATATCTTGGCCAATACTAATTGCCTCGAGATGTGACTGGCATTGATCAAAAGGTCTTTTCAAGGACTTTTTGTAGCCATTAAGACTGTGAGAATTGTTGAAGAATTGATAGAGATATAGCTAAATGAAGTTTATAACAGTGGATCTAGAGTGTTTCCATTTGATGACTCTATTTATAACCTGATACCAGCTTATCTTGCTTGCCTCCCAAGGTATTTGTATAAACTTTAGGTCTAGTTCAACCCGCTCACTATTTCATATAATACTTTAGTATGTTCTAAGAACTAATAATAGGTTCTAGAGCAAATTCTGATTGGGAATTTATTAGTATAAAATGTATCAAATGCTACTTTCTGCCACAAATTTGCTGGTAGCATAACAGCATCTTGCATACTTTTCTCATGTCTTTCTCTTTAGTTTTCTCTTGTATCTTATATATTGTCTTCAAAGTATTAATCTCCTGTTGTAGGCTTTTTACATTTGTATTAGGCTCTATCTTTCTTATTGATTCTTCTTTAGAGAATGACACCTGTCCTCTAGATTCTGGGTTTATCTTGTTATTTTTAGACACAATCATTGGGATATATTTGAGTGCCCTAGCAATTGTCTTTTTATTGATGAGATCTGCTACCTTCTAAATAATATGCTCTAGATCATAGGGGTCTTCCATATAACTCCTCCCTAGTATGTTGATCTTCAGGGTACCCTATATGCTTAATCTGGCATTTAGGGCATCTTGAAATAAGATATCTAAAGATCTGACAAAGAGCTTAACAAGCTCTCTGTTTCCAGTGATAGTTGAAGGTTTCAAACATTTTTGGGCAATATACATAAACTGCTGTTTGAATTCTATTAGCTGTTCTTTGTCTAACAAGAAGATTTCTAAGTACTCTCTGCATAATTTGTGCAGTTGTCCCATTGTCCCTTGTTCTTTGCTCATAAGCTCTGGATATTCTATTTTCAAGTGATCTAGAAACTGTTTCCAAGGGCTTGTCTCAAATTTTGGGAAGCTCAACCATTGGTCAGCTATATCTGCCTTAATATAGCTTATAAGCTAGTCGAGTTTTTGTTTATCATCTGATATTTTTGCAAGTCTAAAGAGTTGTTCTACAATTCTGAGAAAGTTCCTGAGCTTCTTTGTCTGTCTGTCCCACTTAGGTGTGCTTAGGCTAAGAGAAGTAGGTATCTAAGTTTTTAAAGGCATATTTTGTCAAGTAATTAGTAGGGCAGATGTCAGAGTGTTGGATTGCATAAGTGGTGACTGAGAATTACTGTTGACTTATTGCTAAGCTGGCTTTAGATCATGCTTGATAAAAGACTCTTCAAGAATTGTAGCTAAAATTGAAAGTCTGAACTGTCTAGAAACTACAGGTCTAGAGAAATCTATGGTGCAGTTGAGAAAAGGATTTAGCTTGGTATTGGAAGGGGAACCAAGCATCAGTAGTGCAAAGCCTAAAGTATCAGTTTCCAGGTTCAGATCTACTGCTTGTATATCTATTCTTCTATACCTCCTATGTAAAATTTGTTCTAGGTTATTGACTAGTGATGCTAAACTGGCTTGCTATACTGTTGAAGTCTGTTGACTCCTAGTTCTTTGTCCTGGGTTAGACTCCACTCTAGAAAATGATGTAAAGTTTGAAAGTTTGGCAAATATAAGGTAAAAGTAAAAACAACAGAATCAATGAGAATACCCTCAAATCTGAAACTCCCCTCATGGTAGGCTCTAGATAAAAGAGGCAAAGAAGGATTTAACTGTAACAAACAAGAGTCAAGGGCAGTGATAGTCCTCAATTGTGTGCTAAAGGGTTCATGGAAAGAAGGAGAAAGTAGGGATATCAGAAAAAAATTAAAATATAAAAGCATAGCTTATCTGTAATGTAAAAATAGACAAAATGATGGTGAGTTCAATCTAGATCCATCTTGCATAGTGTCCCTAAGGTGTCCATCTTTACATACTGTAACAAGCTCACTAGTAGAATAGTCAGTAAACTACTCATGGGCCTTACTATACTTAATCAAGCTCTTATTCACACCCTCATACCAAACCTTATGGGTGTGATACAATCTAAGTCAATGATTAGCTAGGCTTTTCAGGTCTGCTACTTCACAGAAGATTGTCCAAGCAACTGCTGTGTCTTGTCTCTTGAAAGAATAGGATATATAGTAGAAAATATTCACCAACTCAACCTCTTACCAAGATTACCCCTTACATACTCAAGAGAATTGCATTTACAACCTCAAGAGCTTCTGAGATGAAGGCAAGGGCCAAGGAGACTCTCTCCATCAATTTCCACTCTGAGAAATATATTAGAATAGTACAAATCCTAAAACTCAATCAAAATAAATAGAAAAGAAAACTTCTTTATTCTACTACTCTCTCTCATATCTCTATGACACTGCCATGTGACCATGACAGGTATCACCTCCTTGTCCTCCATATCTTCTGGACATGACCATGTGATTCTGCTCTACCTCTATACTTCACTTCTGCCCAATGTCCCCTGATCATCAAACAAGCTTCCTTCTACTCTGAATACAATCTAGAAACACATGCCAGTGTATTTAAGCATTAACAATACAAGTGTAGTCCAATAGCATGTCCACTTTCTAACTGAGTTCAGTAGTAATGGAATCACTAGTCACTGATAGACTTTTGATCTGCCATCTTGGTATCATATTAGTCTAAGTTTGCTCTAGATTGAAATTATCTCACATTCCTGAGCCTCTGATTTCTAGAGTTTCAATATTGAGAGTCTGTATTTGAGAAACCTGATACTAGCTCATCAGTCTTACCTCCCAAGGTATATGCTGTTATAGCATGTGACAGCTTGGCAACTACCTAATAGAAGTACCTAATCTTGGGTCTAGATTATGTCTGGGGCATATAGAAGGTCTCTAGAGTGGGTTCCAATAGTGAAATTCAGGGGTATAATTTGTATCCCATGCTATATTTCTGTAAAAAATTTTGCTAGTGACATAACACCAGCTTCCAGTCAAGGTATAGAGAGAGTAGAGGGGTATAAGAGAGCAAAGAGGAGGACAGGGGAGGGTGGGGAATAGTAATTATGATTTGAGAAAGTGAACTCAATGATGAGCTGGCATTGTTTGTGCATGTTATATTCCTCTCATATATCTATTTGGGTTAAATTATGAAAAGAGGAGGTTTATAATAATTGAATAGTTTGTTAAAATTTGCTATAACAAAAGTAAAAAAGGATGAAGTGAATTGCAAATTTCTTCCAAATTCTTCTGATTTTATTTTATTTTATTTGCATTTATTTGCATTTTATAGAGTTTTTCAGTGAAAAGAGAGGGTGTGGGAATGCTTAGGTACAATTAATCAGCAGGCATCACTCTCATGTTTTTTCTTGCATATATACTAGACAAGGTTTTTATCTAAGCCTCTGGTTTGGCTTAATCTCTCTACTAATTCTATGTTATTAAAGTTATGTTGAAGTCAGGTCACTATGCTCTCTTTCTTCAACAGTCTGTGAGGTTAAAGTCAGTCTACTTTCTGTAACACTATATTATTAAGTTTGTATTATAGTTAGTCTGCTATGTTTTCTTTCTTTATCTCTCAAATCATAAAAAATCAATCTCAAGTCCATTGTTAGATACATATACAATCTATAATCTAATGCTATTGAATATCTCTTTATATACTACATTGAGTGTTCTTCTACTCTCTTGGCTCTGCTCTAGAAGAAGTACTGAGATGTTAAGAGGTGAAGTATATCTTGAAAAAGTTGTCCATGGAAGAACACTGATGTCTGTAAATTAATCCCCACATGCTCCACTGACTGTCCTTGAGACTTGTTGATGGTCATAGCAAAGGTCAGCCTAACTGGGAATTGAAGTCTCTTGAGTGGCACAGACAATGTCTCTGTATTGGGTGATAACCTAATCCTTGGAATCAACACTACCTTGCCTCTAAATCTCCTGTCTTTGCTGATAATCCTGCACTGGAGCATCTTTCTCCTTATATTCAACACCACCATTCTTGTCCTATTACAAAGTCCTCCCCCTGGATTCAAGTTCCTTAATAAGATAACTAAAGAGCCAACCTTAAGACAAAGTAAAGCAGGAGGCAATCCACCAGCATTGAGTTGTTGAAGAAACTCTGTAGGATAAGCATGGTGCATTCTATCTTCTTCAAATACAGAGTCTATACTTCTCAACATATGGACCTCTGCATTTGGGTTGAACTGTTGAAGAATAGCCTCATTGATATCATGGACTTGATCATTTCTAGGACAGAGAATAATGCAATCCAAGAAGTGCTGGTCATCTTGAGCTCTTGGATTGCTAATTCCTAGATAGATCCTATTAATAAGAGTATTAAGATTAGCACAAACCATGGACTAAGGAACTTAAATCATCTTATTGTTATCCATAGTTGACCTAGCACTAATCTCCAGCAACTGAGCATATTGATTATCAGCTTCAGAGTAACCCAAGCACTGATGGGGATCAAAGGAAATTGATCACAAAACAAAGGTAATAACAAATGAAAGTAATAGAATCTCCAAGATGTTTCACAATTGTGTACTAAACAAGTAGACACTAGAGAGATGATCAAATGAACAAAGAGAGCTTGAAAAAGAGGAAATGGGGGGGAAAAAAGGAACTCAAGTAACTGAAAGAAATTATAATAAAGTTTTTTAATAAATCTACTTGAGGTTAATCTCACCATAGTTGGATCTCTAAGGCATACATTTGTCTTGCACTGTGACACTACTGCCCTTACCTAGTCTAGTAGTCTGGCTTGCTATTAATACAACAGTACTACCTAGAACTCCCATGCCATTATGTAGACTCTTCAGCTGACCATACAACTAGAAGCCTATTCCAAAAACATGTAGCAAGTGGTTAATTTCTAGTGTTGAAAGGGTGCAAAAGGGAATTGCACACTGGGACAAATAAAACAATGATGTACCAGCTCCCAATTGTATGCTAAAGGTCCAAGGGAAGATTATCAAAGTTGAAGGTTTATAAATAATTAGAGAAATAAGAATTATATGCAGCTCCAGTAAAATATATATTGGTGGTTGTGAAAGGATAGTAAGATCTCTCTAGATTGTCATTACATAGCCTCCCTAAGATATCAACCTTTACACATTGTAACAAAAGCTCCTCTAGAAAATACAATTAGTTAATCACTCATGGACCCTTCATACTCAGTTGTCCCCTTGTCTACACCCCTAACACTGAACTTTATGGGTGTGATGCAATCCAAGTGTGCACCTAACCAAGCTTTCCCAGCCTGTTATTCTCTCTGAAGCCTGCCCGAGTTACATCTGTGTCTTCTCCCTAGATCAAGTTCTGGGTATATTCCGTGTTCTTCTCAAGACATCTCACTAGTCCTAGTTTTCTTACTCTCATTAGATCTGTATTCATGATTCCAGAGATAGTGTAGATAAAGGTAGGAGTCAAGAGGTTCTTCTCCAATTCAACTGCACTCTGGATACCATATTAAAGATATTACAAATGGCTAAAACTCAAGAAATGAGATATAAAAAGGAAACTATTACTACTTTTAGGATTCCATTGACTCCTTTCTCTCCTAAGTCCTCCCAAAATCCTACTGATGATGCGGCCCTCTCCTTTCTTTGTGGTGATGTGTTCTCTTACCAAGTCCTTCCCATCAAATATGATACGTCTTCATCGCCACTTCCTTTTAGAATATTCTTCTGGCTTCCCCTATCATACTCTTGATGCTACTTTGTAATTTGGACTTCTTCAAATATCTGTTAAACAGTTAGCAAGTCCCAATAAATGTCTAGTATCTCCAAGTCATGTCCTAGAGGTCATTTATCTAAATACAATTGATCTAATGCCATCAATGCTTATTTACAAGCACAAAGTCTATCAGTCTAAGTTCTTCATCTGAGTAGTACTGGTCCTAGAGTACAAGTTTACCATCTTTCTAAGTTAGTCTATCCAAAAGTAGATCTAGAGCATAGTTCCTTAGTAACTCTCTTAGTAATCCAATGCTAGTTCATCTTAATTGCTTCTTAAGGTCTCAACACAAGCTCTAGGTTGATTATCACTTGCTCAATATACTCATCATATAATGTTATGTTCTGAGGATATAGAAAGGGTTCTAGAGCAAATTCTAATTGAGAATCTATTGTTATAAAGTGTATCAAATATTATCTTTCACAGAAAATTCGCCTGCAGCATAATACCATGATACAATGTCAGGACAATCAGTAGCTATTTGCCCAGGAAAGAGACTATGGATAATTTCAGACTACTTGGGATTAGCAGTCATAGTAAGAAAGAGGTCTGGTTTGTGAAAGTGTCTGCAAATGGTCATAACATCCTGGAACAGCTAGGTCATAAACCTAGGACTCCTTATATGAGAAGAAGGAAGAATGAGTTTGTGTCCCAAAGGCCCAACATCTTCTCCATTATGCCTATTATGCATAGCAGCATCCTGTAGTCCCTGGTAGAGCTCAGATCTAAGAGTATGTTGATGTATTCTAGCCCAGTTAAGTTTTCTCTGTTTACAATTTGCCTATGCATCAACTACAAACTGCTGGAACAGCTTTCCACCATAGAAGAGAGATGGCTAAGGACCATCTTTGATATGAAGACAATAGGCATAGTAGTATGTATCAGACACCACCTGTGAGCGAGCATGTTCCTCTCTATTCCTTTGCCTTGCATTTTCTCCTTGTTCTCTAAGTTGAGCACTACAGATTGGAATTTTTGGATGCCACCCATTCTCTCCCTTTGGAAACAACAGAACATAATGAAGAGCAGAATATAAAGGACTGTTTCAGCTGATCTGTTTAAGTCGTTCTCCTCTCAGCTATAATACCACATCTCTATTATCTAATATATGATGTACCCCATTCTCAGGAATGATAACTGCAATTTCTTTAGCAGTAGGCAGATTATGAGTTCTTTGATCCTGTTGTAAATTCACATGTAGCCTAGTTGTGATCTCCTCCTGCTTCTCAACTAGCTTTTCCCTAATAAGTTCATAGGCATGACGATAATGACCAATATATGGGTGGTTATCCAAGAGCATTGTTTGAAGATTATCCATTACTACAGGATCCAGGTTATGATTGTTGGTCCTCCTGACATTGAGCTGCTCTGCTATATCAAGGATATAAATTTGCATATACATTGGAGTTTGATCACCATGAGGAAGAAGAGCACTAGTGAGATAATGAAGCTCTTTCTGAATTTTAAAACAGTAGGGACCTAATTGCCTAGTGACTGAGTTGTCAATTTTGACTCCTACTGAAGTCATAGCAAATGCTGTATTATACTGCCAGATGTTGTTGCGAAATTCTCTTGAGGGATAATCATCTCCAGTCAAGTAATTATGAAGAATTCCAGTGAGTAGTTGAAGGGGGGGTAGTTGGATCTGTCCTTGCAGACAGCATATGCTAAACTTTGGATAATTGACCCTTGAGAAAGTGAGCTTTTCACAGTCAAAGTGAAGAGCATAACAGTGAGGACAGATAATAGCTAATATGCCCAAGTTGAGATAGTGAATATTGTTCTCTAAGAATGGCTGTCCAGCTGGTGGATAAGGTATAGGCTGAAGAACAGAAGATGGGAGATTATCTGCAACAACAGTATCTTGAATCTAATAACTTGTGAGCATATGGTTTTATTATACAAAAATCAATATACCATATTGTCATCATTATTGATTTGATTTACTTCATTATTTACACCATTATTATCCTGTATCTCCTGTATACCCAGTAAGAATTTGTTGTTAAAAAATTCAATATCTATTACTTACAACTATCTGGGCTCTACCAAGGTTTTCCTCTATGACTCTGTCCACATGCTGATTACCATCTTCATTTGCTTGCTGTTCATCATAATTCAGAGCATTATGTCCCTCATTTCTCTATTCAATCACCATTTCATTGATTTGAGCTATTGGTTCTACTTGTACTTGATTTACTTGTTGTCGCCTATGCAAATCAGCTATGGCTTTATCTAGGTTTGCAGGAACATATAAAGGAGTGATATAACATTTTCCTTCTTTTCCTCTATTCCAAACAGGAGCAGGAGGGATATTTTGAAGTAAAGGATAATAAGGGATATTGTTGGGAATAATATGTGGAAGGGATAAATGATGTCTTCCTCTTTTTTCTCTATTCCAAACAGAAGCAGGAGAAATGTTCTGAAGTAAAAGATGATGATGATGATGATGATAATTTGGGTTATCAATATGATGTTGAGCCCTATCTTCAGCTCTCCTAGCCTGACATTCTTCTTCAACAGAATTTATCTCTGACAATTGTCTTACTGTTCATTTATAGCTACTCTAATAAAAAGGTATACTATTGCCCCTAAGAAGGAGACCTCTACTCTAGACCCCTCTTTTAATGAGCAGTTGTCAATCCTGTGCGTATATAGATCACAATGGATCCTTAGCACTAGGTTTATAATAGAAGAGTTTACAGGTATACTATTGCAGTACCACTCAAGAAAACAGGCCTTCTAAGAGAGAAGACTTGAGCTTAGTCACACACTCCAAGCTCTACACCACAGTTGTAGAGTACTGTCCCCTTTATACCTAGGGCCTAGCTTCTAGTCAAGGTATATAGAGAGTAGAGAGGTATAAGAGAGCAAAGAGGAGGGTAGGGCAGGGCAGGGAATAGTGGTTATGATTTGAGAAAGCAAACTCGATGATCAGCTGGCATTGTTTGTATATGTTATATTCCTCCTACATATCAATTTGGGTTGAATTATAAAAAGAAAAAGGCATATGGCCTTCAGGGTAGTCAATTGTGTCCCAGATATTAGCTGGCTATGATGATCAATGTCTGCTTCAATTTTATTTCAAATTTTTTGAGTTTTTTCTGAATTTTGGTGAATTTATTTGAATTTTTGATTAAAAAGAGAGAGAATGCTGACCAATGCTTATAAAGCATTGGCTAAGCATTGGCTAAGCAGCCATCATCCTATGTTTGGTACAACATATATACTAGATGAGGTTTTTATCTAGGCCTCTGGCCCATCCAGAACCCTCTACTAATTCTATGTTATTAAGATTGTGCTAAAATCAGTCTACTATGCTCCCTTCCTACAACAGTCTGTGTAACAGTAAGTAGTGTTGTCTATCAGGTCGCTGTGCTCCCTTTCTACACTGATAGTTTGTACTGTTGTAAGTCAGGTCACTATGCTCCTTTTCTATAATAGTGAGGCCACAGCCAGCTCGCTTTGCTCACTGCCTGTTCCAATTTATTTGAATTTATTCTGAATTTATTTGAATTTATTTGAATTTTTGAGTGAAAAGAGTATGTGTGGGAATGCTTAGGTAAAATTTAGTCAGCAGTTAGTCAGTGGCATTATCCCACATTTGGTGCAGCATACATACTAGACAAGGTTTTCATCCAGGCCTCTGGCCTGGCTTGTGAAGTTTATGTTGAAGTTAGTTTGCTATGCTCTCTTCCTACAATGGTCTGTGAGATTAAAGTTTGTTTAATTTCTGTAATATTATGTTATTGAGTTTGTGTTATAGTCAATCTACTATATATATTTTTTACAGTAGTCTATGGAATAGTAGATAGTATAGCCTGAAAGATTGCTATGCTTCCTTTCAATAGTAGTCTGCTCTTTTTTCATCTCTCAAATCATTAAAAATTAATCTCAAGTCCATTGTTAGATACAAATACAATCTATAATCTAATGCTATTGAATACTTCTTTATATACTACATTGAGTGTCCTTCTACTCTCTTGGCTTTGCTCTAGAAGAAGTACTGAGAT
>Ga0153998_1000050_pt1 | contig 16891 bp, 16 predicted proteins | sample TSNC082MetaG_FD_104725 | JGI IMG/M metagenome (GOLD analysis project Ga0153998, IMG submission 104725) | Attine ant fungus gardens microbial communities from North Carolina, USA - TSNC082 MetaG | ecosystem: Host-associated > Fungi > Mycelium > Unclassified | place: USA: North Carolina, Lumber...
ATTTATCCCAATTTATTTGAATTTCTTCTGAATTTATTTGAATTTATTTGAATTTTTGAGTGAAAAGCAAGGTCATGTGACAAAGTTGCTTGGTCAGTTCTGAGTCAGCAGCCATCATCCCACATTCGGTCTCACGTACATAGTAGATAGTAGTCGGTAGGAGTAGTAGAAACCTAGTTTCGTCCTGGTTAATACATTGCTTTCTTAACTCGAACACTGGGTTCTGAAGGAGATCATAACATAAGGACGAAACTACCAAACAAATATACAAACCCCACCTCATCATCATGATTCCACTTGCCATCATCATGGCATTCTTAACCACCATCATAACCTTGTTTTTCAACCCCCTATCCAATGCCTGGAAAGACTTGAAAACTGAAACCAAAGACGTCTACATGACTAGTGTCCAGAACTTCATAAAAGAAGTCAAAAAGGACTTTGCTGACAAACCAACCAAGAGGCAAATGAAAGAACCCGACGACTTCAAAGGGAGTCCAGATGAAGTAAGGGCTTGGTGCCGAAGAATGACGTTATTCTTTCAAAGCAACGATATCTCAAAGGAATGGGAGAGAATTGAAATGGCTTTAGGAAAGATCAAGGGAGGAAAGGACAAGCGAGCCCAACAATAGGCAGATATGCAAATCAGGAAGTTCCTACTCTTTCAAAAGGAATGGAAGGAAACTGATGGAAAACTCAATATATCAACTATGGCCAACAAGCCCCCATTTGGAACTTGGGAAGAGATGGTTGATGAAATGGCACAGTTCTTTATATCAATGGAAACTCAGACCTACATGATTGAGAAACTAACCAAGTTGAAACAAGGAAATCGATTACTTGAAGATTTTTGGTTGGAATTTGTCACTTGGAAAGAACTCTCTGGTTATAACAAAGTTGTGCTAGTAGGCCTATTCAAAAAAGGAGTCCATCCAGCACTAGCACGAAAACTGGTTGAGATTGGTTAGATGAGAAACTCAGATTCATTGAATGAGTGGTATGAGAAGGCATTAAGCTTTGAAAGGTCCAGGAGAGAAGTGATTAAAGAGTTTGGAGGAAGGAAAACCTTGGAGAATTCAGGAGATGTAAGGAAGAAACTGGTTTTGGATGTTCTGAGGTGAGACCTCAATGCGATGGAAGTGGATAAGTGCAGAGAAGAGAGGAGGTACTATAATTGTGGAGAAATGGGTCATCTTGCTACAAGATGCTCCAAACCAAGAAAGAAGAGGAGAGAGGAAATAAGGATCACTGAGGAAGCAATAGAGGGTTTTTCCCTAGACAGGAAGTAAGCACCAACTTACCTGCCCTTATAGATTCAAAATTTTGATTACCTAAGGAAGCAATGAAAGACTTTTTGGATTATTTTGGTGCAAGAAAATACAAAACAAATAAAGGCTACTCAACAGAATGTGTAGCAAGGAAGATACAATGGAGTAGTGAAGAAGAAGCAATTGGCATATTGAAGGTGTAGGTCCATAGTTCAAGAACAGAGGAATGTATGAGGGAAAAGCTAAAGGAATTGAACAGAATGGCTGATAATGAAGTCCTAATGGCTCTCAAAGCATTGGAAGAACCCTCAATACTTAGGAAAATGGGAAATAAGCAACTAAATGTTTGAGTCAAACTATCGACAACAGATACTTATAGAACATTTTGCAAACAGGCCTTAGTCAACTCAAGAAGTTCAAGTTCCTGTATAAGTCAAAAATTCGTGAAGGAGAACCTCATCAATACTTGCCAACTACCATTCCTGATCACTTGCTATAATGCCAACGGCTCTACCAACAGATAGAAGCATCACAGAAGTTATCAAAATGAACATGACTATCAGTGATCATTAGGAGTTGATTCAACTATCTGTAATGAATCTTGGCAACTATGACCTATTCCTAGGATATGATTCATTACAGAAGCACAACCCAGCCATTAATTAGAAGGACTCTTCAATAAGCCTTCAAAACTATTGACAGTGGTATAGGAAAATATGTGTCCCAAAGGAACTGGAGGAAGAAACAGAAGAAGAGATGGAAGAGGATGTAATAGAAAATAAAGAGCAGGTGTTATTCATCAATTTAGAAGAGGAAGCTTAGAGGAGAAAAGAACTGAATATCAGAAGTATGGAGATGGAAAAAACAGAAGGAAATATTCCCAAAGAGTACAGAGATTTCAATGAGCAAGTCTTCAACAAAGCCATCTTTGAGAAACTACTGGAACGATCTAAATGGGACCACACCATTGAATTAATACCGAATGCTACGTTGAAAGACTGCAAGGTATATTCACTAAATGTCAAGGAACAAGAAGAACTCAATAAATTTCTTGAGGAACATCTGAAGTCAGGACAGATCCAACCCTCTAAGTCACTATGCATGGCCCTCTTCTTCTTCATGAAAAAGAAAGATGGATCTCTCTGACCAGTACAAGATTATGAGTGACTCAACAAAGTGACAATAAAAAACAAATACCCACTACTGTTGATCCAAGAGTTAATTGATAAGGTACAGGGAGTGAAATACTTCACTAAACTAATATTCGATGGGGATATAACAATGTGAGAATAAGAGAAGGAGACAAGTGGAAAGTAGCCTTCTGAACCAACAGAGGTCTGTTTGAGTCTCTAGTCATATACTTTGGCATGTACAACTCATCTGCAACTTTTCAACTCATGATGGACATGTTATTCCATAAGCTGATAATGTTAGGAAAAATTGTAATCTACATGGACAACATTCTCATCTTCACCTGAATAATGGAGAAACACAGAAGCATAGTATGACAAGTTCTACAGATACTAGCCAATAACAAGTTATTGCTTTACCCCAAAAAATGCAAATTCCATCAAACCCAAGTAGAATACCTTGGAGTCATTCTATTGCAAGACAAAGTAGAAGCAGATTCTGCCAAAATAAAAGGAGTAGCTCAATGGCCAGAACCTCAAGACAAGAGAGAAATACAACAATTCTTGGGATTCTGCAACTTCTATTGAAGATTCATCCCTGGGTTCGCACAAGTTACCAAACCACTGATGGAGCTAACAAAAAAAAAGGCATGGAAGTGACAAGAAGAAGAAAGGAATGTCTTTAACAAGCTTAAAAACAAGATGACAAACCCTCCAACACTAGCCATCCTCTATCCCAAATGAAAGATGCAACTAGAGACCAACATCTCTGGATATGCCATAGGAGGAGTATTGTTGCAACTACAAGAAGATAATTCCTGGAGACCTGTCGCTTATCTGTCCAAGGCAATAAATGAGACTAAGAGGAATTACGAGATTTATGACCAAGAGCTGTTAGCTATCATAGAAGGACTCAAGCAATGGTGACAATATCTTATAGGGAGCAATCAGTTTGAGATATGGACTGATCACAAAAACTTAGGATATTTTAAGAAACCACAAAAGCTTAATCATTGCCAAGCTTAATGGATGACAGAACTCCAAGAGTATAACTTCCAACTAGTACACAAACCTGGTAACTCTCAGAAGAAAGTAGATGCATTGTCTAGAAGACTAGACCATAGTCAGGGGAAGTGTAAGAAAGCTAAACTCTAAGCTGAAATAAAGCCAACTGCTCTTTGTTCAGCAATTGACAAAGAGAACTCAATAGAGTTTCTGTTAGATTTTCTACACTACTTATACAACTACTACATGGTCTGTGCACTGTTTTCCCACACCTATCATGTGATGTGACTATGTGTGACACTTGTGACACTTTCCCACACTCCCTTCTGTGTAGTAAGTCCAAGATAAAAGAAAAAGAAAAGAAAAGAAAAAGAAATATAAATAATGACTTAGCCATTTTGCCAAGTCATGACACTTTGCTTATAAGTATCTTTTAAAGCAATTTCAACCCCAATCACAAATAAGTAAGTAACCTTTTATAATAGTAACTGTCATAGTTGTGCTATGGACCAGTAGTCACATACTATATAGTTTACTACTATACCAAAAGGGCAATGTTAGCAAGGCTACTTGCTAATAAGGGTCTAGTTATTTATATAGTTCATTTGAACAGGTATTTTGTTATATCTCAATGACACTATTTAGTAGTCACTTTTCTGTGATATAGTTCTACCTGCTATGGTTCAGTTATTGTCAAGTCTATAGCAGGTGTAGTAGAAGATTGGTCATGGATAATAGTGAATATAGGCAAAGATCAGTAGTAATTGGTAGAAGTAATTGAAGTTGGAGTCATGGTACTGGGTGATGATTGGTTGCCTATAGCAACTTAGCCTAGACAACTTAATCATCCTCCAAGTCCAAGTTGACAAGAAGAACTCAATAGAGTCCTTATTTATTTCTTGTATGCTACTTATACAACTACTACATGGTCTGTGCACTATTTTCTCACACTCCTCATGTGACTTGGTTATGTGATGTGATACTGTGACATCCTATTGTGTGACTGTGATGCTTGTGATACTTGTGATATCACACTCTTCTATACTTCTTATGTGTAGTAAATCCAAAAGAAAAGAAAAAGAAAAGATATATAAATAATGACTTAGCCATTATGCCAAGTCATGACATTGCCTCAGTATCCTGCCTTGGGCATCTGTATGTTGGAGGAGAGTTAACCCAAATATAATACCTTACATACTCAAGAGAATTGTATTTACAACCTCAAAAGCTTCTGCCACTAATCAAGGATTCCATTTCTGTTAATTGATCATTTTGTTTGCCACATGTTGGATGTTGTGACCTTGCTGGAATTTTCTCTAGCCTTTTATGAATAGATGGATCAAAGCTCCATACTGTGTCTTGATGGTATTCCCTGTAGGATAGAGACAATAACCATAATCTCTTTTTCTGGTAATGTTCTGCTGGTCATAAATACTCTGTCCTCTTGCCCTGAATACAGAGGCAATATCGGCAATGAGATGCCTGAAGAGTAGTATGATAGATGACAAGCACTGAAATATATAGTGATTATACATTTTGCTGCATTATATTTCTCCATCCATTTATCCATTATTCACAATTTGTTCCTGATCCATTTTGACACTCAGTTACTTGATCATTTCCACCAGTGTCAGCTTATTTCCCAGCTGTTATCCAGTTGATGCCTATTACTTGTCTTTATTTACAGTTGTTATTTTTTCATTGAATCAATGGCTCTCACAGGTTTTAACTGACTACCCCTGCTCCCAGCAATGGTGCTGACAGATTAATTTTCACTTGATTGGCTTGTTAAACTTTATCTGCTCCAATGCGACATCTCTATTCTTGCAGGAGTTACATATATGTGCATCTCTATGCAATCAAACTTTTTATGTGCACATATAGGCACCTGTTAGTAGATCTGTTGAGCTACTGAATCAATCATGCTTGTCTGTTCCTCATAAATGCTATGAGGTGAGTGTTAATGTACAATCTTGAAGCTTATGATGAATCTTTCCAACTGACTTGTTTTCTTCTTCTTACCATGAGACATGAGGTGCCTAAGAGTGCTGTGTCCAAGCACGCTATCTTGCAAACATCAATCGAGTTCCCATCCTGAACAAGATAGTATCACGAAACCATCTGCAAGCCCAACTAGCCCTCAGGAAACTTGGTCATCTCCTACAGAGTCCACTGGTCCCAGTCCATCTGCAACTACTTCACCTGACTCGTTGCTACACCAACAGCTCCTTATCATCCACTAGGCATTGCACAGTACTATGAAAATGTAAAGCTGTCACCTCTCACATAGTCATCTACCCACTCCAATCAGGTTATCCTCCACAGCCTCATACACTACTGGCCTTCAATGTATGTGTGTTATCTGTCCTTGTCCCCGTTATCTAATGCTCCTTACTCTAGAACTCTGCCTCTACATCCATTTCTATTCATCAGATTCCAGTTCCATTCTTTATGGTGGATGGTTCATTTGGATACTTCACATTATTTTGGTCTGTTCTTGTATTGGATTTCCATTGCTCTTGTTTTTGATGCTTGACGTCTTTGATTTTCTCTTTGATTAATGCTGGGTCAATTTAGGTGTCCTGCTCTTTTCATTGCTCATCTACCTCTCTTATTGCTCAGCTTAGCATTCCCTACTTATGATCATCAAAAATAGCATTATAGTAGACAATCTTGGGGTGACAAATTTGCAATTGCACTATTGTATTTGTCTGACTCTGACGTATTTTTCTCAATTTTAGGAGGATAATAATTTTCCCACAGAGCCAACCCCTGGTTGAAGGTCTTGGTTACTGCACCAGAGAACTCCACTTGATCGTTTCCATTCTCATTGTCAAAGAACAACAAGTGCATTCTTGTGTATTGTGTTAGACATGTAGTTGAGTATGCCTGTTTTTGCATATGTGGATCCTATACAGTAATATCATATTGTTATCCTGACTCCCAGAACAACTTCCTTTCAATGCAATTGCCTGGGAGTATTCTTAATTGATAAGGTCTATCTCACAGGGAAAACTTTGATTTAGTTTTTGGGGCTGATGTCATCTATGAGCCAGAGCACACAAAATGGATTCATTCATGTCCCATGTATCTCCTATGAAAACCCTCACATTTATCAAGATCAGACCACCACAATAGTAGTGCTTTGTTCCATCTCATCTCACCTCTTCATGTAACTCATTCATCCGAATCTAACCCAGACTATCTTTTCTTGGGGCAAGGATGATGTAGACGAACTTTTGCTTCATATCTTGACCAAAAAAATATTCACTTGTGATCCAGAAATAGGAGAGGAAGTAGAATATGCATACTATAGAATCGGATAGACATAAATAATTTATAAATTTAGCCCAAGTGAAGGGGAACTCATGCATTAATATACGTCGTCTATATCATACAATGACTTGCCATGTAAATAAAGAATCAAAGCTGGATTGAAGGGTGGTTGATGAATAAACAGATAGATGTTACAACTCAGAAAAGGGTAAGGAGCTGAACACGTTCATCGTGAACTGCAAACAAGAGAACATACGGATGGCCTTCAACTTTATGTTTTGCCACTGCCTCATGGATCTAGTAAGCATACATCGATACCTGAGGTGGGAAGGTGGCCAATAATGTCTTCCATGCTTCGTCATTGTTGACCGATTTTGGATTATGGACCATCAAGTCGAACACGTCGGCAGAAACATCCAATGCAATCATTGGCATACTGTTTTGTATTGAAGACCATACATCCATTGCAGTATCGAAAGCTAAACGCAACCATAAGCCAACACCAGGTAGATAAACAAGAGTATTTGGGCACCCCAATCAAGGAAAAGCTGCTTAACCTGTTTTTTCTGCTTTTTGGTATCGATTTGTAGAATAAGTTGCACATCAGGCGAGATAGAAACATCCTTCAGTGGTAAGACGCCAATGTTTTCGGCGACCATGAGCACAGATGAAGTGGCAAGATCTGCCCATTTTTGTTGTGCAATTTGCTGCTGGAGCCATCCAACAAGCTCCTGGTGCAATACTGCACATATAGAATAAAAAACAGTCTTTCTGCATTTAGATGAGACAACGCACACTCGTACTCTGTACCCTTCAGGATACTCTTAACTTTGAATGCAGCCTGGTCTCGCCTCACATTCCTCGGCCTAGGATACACAACGAACCTATGATGTGGGCGTCTTAACATGTTTCCAGCTGCGATTATCATAATACTTACAGAATCCCCTCCCGAGCACATAGATCTGTGTAGTTTTCATGGGCATCTACACTTGATAAGCTAGATTCATACATGATATCCACACTGATGCTGTTTTGCCATAAATACGCTACAATCTCGAGTCAATCCTGCAAGTGTCTAGGGTGATGTGATACAACATAAACATCACCTTCGAGGACTCTAAAAACCAAAAGATCGTTCTTCTTTAATCAGAGCCTTCACAGAGGTGCTTTGGAACACCCCGAGCACAGCTGTAATCTTCGCAACAGAAATTTGCAAGCCGACCGCACAAACAGCGTCTAGTTTCTGTTTTGCAGGAGAAAAACGGCTGATAAGATAATCATAGCTGTGGAGAAAGTGAAGAAGACATGCAAACCATTCATTCCGAGTTGTGACCCATCGTCCACTTGTGGCAAGAATATCCAATTTCTTATTCTTCTTCACTACCTTGAAGATGACCCCGCCTTTGAATAATAATTGGTGACTCCCCAACATGAGTGGATGGAAATACACAGGCATTGAAGTACCAGCAGATCCGGCAAGCTGGAGAGTTTCTTAGATTTCAGCAATCCAAAGCTATAAAGGCGTCACAAGAGAAGAGGAAATCTTTTCTAGCCTAGAGACTACATTCCCAATGTTCTCGTCTGCTCAATCAGACAGATGAATTGGATAGACTGTGATTCACACAAATGAAGATGACTCACTAATTTCAGATAATATCTCCAATTCATCTGTAGTACTCCTTAGTAGACCCTTTCTTAAAAGCAAAGCCCTTTTCTGCAATAGCGAACTCTTTGTTTGATTGATTATTTCCACAACAGCACTTCTATGAGTATCAGGAATTCTGTTCATCACAAGCTCAATTACTAATGATGCATCAGTATACCACAACCAGAAAAAGTCAAGACAGATAACCCACTCTTTGAATGTGATATGCAGATTTCATAGCTTTCCAATAAATTGGGGATTGAATTGAGGATATCATTAAGTACGGAAAAAATTTCTCCACCAGCCACTGTCGATCCTGATGACAGATCCTGGGTTATGATGTTGAACACTGCTGCTTTCGTTGTCTTTGGGTGTCATGCAACCAGACTACAAACAAGACTCCCAATCAGTTCACATGCCCTGGGGACCTTGTAGAGCTACCGTTACCTAGGCCGAGACACGTTTGTAATATGATACCTCTTGATTCTCTTGATACCAGACCTTGCAGCCATCCTCGCAAATGGTACCAAGAGATTATTTGGTAAACTCACAAGATCACCACAACGATCAATGAATGTCACATGGTTTTTCTGATCTTCTTGTAGGTGTACTACAGGCATTAACAAGGGTGGTTTCATGTCTACTGCCCCATGGAGTCTCAAGTATCAAAATTCAACAGCAACCAGCAATTTGTCATCCAGAAGCTATACCATGTCTAGTATACAAGAATAAGCAATGAAGAACTTGAAATCAGTCAACTAAGAGACTCTACCTTGGTCGTGATATCAATATTGCAGTGTAAATTATCCAGGAACCTATTCTCAGCAGAGAATGCCCAGACAGTAACAATGCTTTCCAGAAGTTCACCGAAGTCAGAGAAAATAGGCGATCGAGAGTTCAATTCTATGCATCGAAGATCATGTCCAGTGTTCAAGTAGCCAATGGCGAGTCCATAATACCCAAAACCAATGAAAAATGCAGGGATGAGGAAACCTGGGAAAATGATCCTGGAAACAATTGGTCAAGGGTTCGAATTGAAACAGAAGAGAACTGACGCTACAGTAAGGATTGTAGCAAAGAAACTAGCCAGAGATGAATTGACAGCCGGGAGTGAACCCGTCAAAGAAGAGTCGATTGTTTCAATATCCTAACACATTTCATTGTAAGCTACCCCTTAGCCAAAATTATGTATCGTACTTTTCCAAATCGATTCAACATATGTCCTTGAGGTGTGGTACCATGAAATCTGAAGGTGGCTCTCACCACCGTGACAAGTAGCTGCCTATGCAGGTCATATCAATTATGAGCTGATAGCCACCTTCTGAAGACTCACTTGAACAATATCCTAGAAGCTCTCAAGGTGCCAGTATACTGAGTAGCAACCAACAGGACATTTGTACATGTAGTTCTGAACCCAATTGTAGCGTATATCCCGATATAGAAGTATGGATGATTCATTGCATCCAGCTAACTGATGTCAAATATACCAAATGAAAATGTTTGGGCTAGGATTTGATGAGAACGCTGTTGGTACAAAGAAGGGTATCCATTTATTGGAATCTCATATTCAGTAGCACTGAACGATTTGAATGCATAGTCAAAAACTCCATCTTGCCCATATTTCTTGTACGCTTCTCCCAAGATCTAGATCATAACATAAGCCTACTTGCTCAAACAACAATAAAACTCATACCTTAACCCGAAACTTTTCACCAACGTCCAACAGTTGTGTAATTACTACTAAAACACCAAAGATCATCCATGTCCAGTATGACCTGCAAACAAAATCTGTATCTGTAGTGGACTTTGGACACTAGAAAGCTCACGAAGCCTTCAGATAACTTTTATAAACTCTCCATTTCACACCACCAGTATCTCTATGTTCATCTTTGACCAGCTTTCTTGGTTTCTTCGTGACAGCATCTTTCTGAGTCTCTGCCCCAGTAGCATCTCTACTCACAACTACCTTTTCAGCCTTGGCAGGCAATGCCTTTGTGGTAACTCTACGTTTCTTGACTTGGACTCCAGCATCGTAAGCAATATTGTCAAGAGCACCCTGCGAACAGAGATCCTTGATTGTACCGTGTGTATCAATCTGGCTATTGAGCATACAGATGAGATAATGAGCCCCGGGAAGAACGAGCTCGACATGATGCGTGACAAGAATCTGCAACAAAGTCAAATCAGGCTCAGGATCAAGACAGGGAAGTGAAACATACCACTGTATGATTGGCAAGTAATGGCCCCTGGAATAGATGCTCGATCAGGAATCGTGATGTATGACTATCCTAAATTTTGAGGTAAAAGATTTCACTAATTATTATTACATCCTTGGGGAAACTCACAACAGCACTGAGAGGATCATCCAATAAAATGTATTTTGCTCTCGCATAAACAGCCCTAGTAAGTGTAACCCTGGCCTTTTGGCCTCCTAAAAGACTTACACCCCTGATCAAGTTGCAAAATAATCAAAGTAGAGCAAAGTTGACTATAAATGTGGCTTTGCTAAGCATATGGGTTATGCCAGCAAGAATACTGATTAGGAAAGACAGTGAGATGGTCGTGTGATATTGAAAGAAACCAGACGATCACTTATGGAATAAAGGGGTGATCATGAAGCCTTGAATTTGGATCTACCTGTGCCAAAGCTTTTCTGTTGTCAGGACAGTGGCATAATAACAGGGGACAAATCTCAGTAGAGTCACAATTATGTTGCCGAAGGAGATCTTGAACAACTGCTCCTAATGAGAGCCTGACGAACTGTCAAATCCAATATGTTGTAAGGGTCTGAGCTCAGATTGATACCATGGAAATAGATCTATAGTAAAAGCAAGGTGCCCAGGAGAAGCTTGAGGTGTCGCCACTCAGAAAAGTATGCAGCAAATACCTTGAAATAGGCATTATTCTGAGTCAGCACTTCTGTTTGAGTGATAGAAGCCAGCAAGACCCTCTTTTTCTTTCAGTGAGTTGGAGCAAGTACTGGCCAGCACACCATCGAGTACTAACCCAATCAATGTAAGTGTTATAGTGATATAAGTAACCCTGATTATAAAATAAACACATACCCCGGCGATTCTAAGCAACTTTAACTCAATTTCAGTCAAAAAAGGCAGGACAGGACAATCCTCTTCTTCAACCTCTTCGAGCTCCGACCAGCATGTCTTATTTTCAGAATTGGTTAGGGTTAGGGCTGAAAAGCTCAGTTCAGATCCTGGGCCATATCAACAGGAAAGAAGGAGGTCAGAGTTCAAATAAATGAGATGTAAAGCGTTAGTGCTTGAAGTGCTTGAATATTTTGACATGTGATCTCAGAGACAGGTGATTAATCAGGTGATTAATTTGTGAGGTGCAGCCGGACCCTGTGAAAATTGAGTTAAAAAACCCTGGTATCCACTATTGCCAGGTGAGGCCTTAGCAATCAGGACAAACGTGCGTCGGAAGGTGACATCTGACTGTAGTCACAAAATCTCACGTCATTCATCGTCGTCTGACACATCTGCTTTTTTTTTAATTTTGGCCTTATCAAGAGTAGAATTTTAATAGCTGGCATACATTGGGAATCAGGGGCTATAGCAACGAGAACCCTTGAACTCTTATCTATCATACAAGCTGACTATCAAGATGGTCTTCAAGTTTGCATAAACAGTAAGTGTGTCAGCATCTAAACCCCGATGACCGGAATTAAGCCAACTGTCTCTTTGTTCAGAGTTTGACAAAGAGAACTCAATGGAGTTCTTGCTCATTTCTCTACCTACTTATACACTTTACTACTGTGGCTATGCGCTTACTCTCTCATGGTCCTCATGTTACTCTAGTCATGTAACACCCTGTGACTGTGACCTGTGACATGACCATCTGTGACCATCCATCACACCATTGTGACATTGTGACAAAGTCATGTGATACTTTCCCACGCTCCACCTTGTAGTTGTAAGTCCAATGAAAAGAAAAGAATATAAATAATGACTTAGGTGTTTTCTCAAGTCATGACAGAGTGTGCACATCTTCTTAATTATTGTTTAACGACGAAATGTAAAGTCTCTATTCTCTATCAAGTGATTGAACAATTTTCAAACAGCTGAAGTTTTCATACCATGGTTCTGCATGAGTTGCGAGTTGCGAGTTCGTTGCTTTTTTGTATATATCCGATTATTATGCAATTTATTCCGCATTGATTCATTCCATACATGAACCCCCCCCTCCCACATGAAATAAATTTGCCCATGTGAAATAAATTATACATAAATCTATATAGATGCTCAGGCAATGCAGTACTAGTAAAATGATGACACAACCCAATGGAGACTCCATCTTGACTGCAAAGGCATGGCTGTAATAGTCCACTTCAATGAAACAGTTGAGGGAATGAAAATTACAGTAAATAGTATTAAGTTAAATATCTCAGGAGTCACCTATGAAGGTAGACAACTGAGGGAGTTGCAGGGCAAGAACAGGATTCTATAGAGAGGTATCCTAGTTCGGTTGTCCAGTTGCTACAGTAGTGGAATGGAAGGAAAATTTGCATTGATGTCCTTATATGCAGACAATACATAAATCATATAAAAGCACCTGGACTGGAAGATTGAGTGCCCAAGCAAATATGGTTGAAAGTAAACCTGTTCAAGTAGGGGCAGCGACTGTTGTTCATCTTGAATATGATGGCCCGTACGAAGGCTTAATCAGAATGAAAAAAGTAAGTTGTATCAAATAAAAATGAAAATAAATCAAGACCACTCACTGGGGAACAGAACAGTAACCAGTTTCAGTTACCAGAAGTCTTTGTTTACCATTCAGACTTGGTGGCTGAGCCTGAACTGCAAAGATATCTTCTCCACCACCAAACGAAATTAGACATGCTTTGTTGTTCAGATTGCAAAGTACTTCTCACCTCCCAGACTAGTCTCTCCCATGTCTATAACTGCCATGCAGAATGCTATGAGCCATACCCAAAGGCTGAATTTTCAGAAATATGTTCCAGGTTGGGCATCCAGGAGACTTATCCTTTGATAGAGGAACTCGAAGGGTTAGAGGCCATCAGTGGACTCTATTTGCACACTATGGCATTGGTTTGTGCATATGATGATTGTGGCATGCTCTTTTCTACCAAAGGGTTGATGCGAAAGCATTACAGCATTGCACATGATATGAAAGGGAATAACCTACCAAAGGAATGGAACATCATCTTTGCTCAGCAGTTGGATCACAGCCACCACTGAACCTACTTCCGAGTCAATGGCCCCTCCTCACAACATTAGGCCATCCATCACTATAGACTGGATTAACAAATTGGAATCAGATATCAACCATTCGTTGACCTACCTCCCATTTGATGCTACCGACACCTGCAATATAAGTACATTCCTACTGAAAACAAGGTGGCCTGAGCATGTTAATGGCCTAGACCTTGACAATCTATGCACTTTGGTGAGCTCACCAGACCATGATGAGTTCCTGTATTTGAAGGCCACTGTGAACTGGATTGTGGATATAGCTATGAACTGTCTTGATTATACTGCCCTGGACATCTTGCAACAACTAAATACAAAAGATTTTGCATCATGAGTTCTTATTTTCAAAAGAAGAAAAGATTACTTACTTCTTGGACAGTGGAGTCTCACACAACCCCTTCCACAAAGTATCGAAGTCGCAATCCAGCTATACGCAAATCCTCATTCACTTCGTTGTATTTTTGCTTCGTGACAAGGGAGATTACCCACTTCTCCTCCCCCCTGATGTTGATGCCCTGATCGAAGCATTTGCTCAGACCCCTCTGCTATCTCAGCTTCTGCCTCCTCTCTTTGGAAATGGAGGAAACCTATACTGTATCAGACTTGTGGAGATTCTAATGAAAATCTGAACACAAACCTGGGAACCAACCCTGGGTAACTTTATGACAGATCCCACCATGTGTTTCGTCACCCTTTCTTGCATCAGAAGAGACTATGGCTAGGTAAGAGCCTACTCAGGTCACACCATTGTTGGCAAGAATGATATACAACATGCAAACAATCTTCTTATTTGATCTTCACTTTTACGACACAGGGCCTGTAGATGTTTGTGAGAGGTACATGATGTCAGAGGGCTGGCATTGTCAGGGCAGACCTTCAATGTTTGATGCACTATATTCACTCCAACACCTCGCCTCTTCCATTGCCTACCAAACTCCATCACTTCCTGCCTTCATATGGTATAATGATCAATGGACTGAATTCATTTGGCATGGAGCAAAGATTATGCTTTCAATGTTCCATGAAATGGGACAAGAGTTAATGCAACTAACTTACAAGGCTTTCTTTGACAAAGTATTTCTCAGAATTGATTGGAGCGTCTCTGGGTACCTCGCAGATGATTTGTCCAACACTAGCCCTGGATATAGCTTCGTTACCAATGCTCAGAATAGCAAGTACTATGATAGGACGGCCTTCATGCGTGGAATTATGGAAACATCTCATTTGCGAGAGGAATTTGTCATTGCCCTAACACCTGAAGGAACACCTCTGTTGAACTTGGCATGAGTTAGGACTTGGTTGAACGACTACTCACATGCACTGGGATGGCTCATGACAAATACGGAGATAGAAGAAGGATCGCCAAGCAGAGGAACTGAATTAACTTGCATCCAGCTATTGAATATACCCTATCGAACATGAGGACTTTATGCGATTGGACCTTGCATTGCTATACTTTGTCAGTACTCCAAGACATCTGCAAACATGGGAAGAGATACCTTGATCCCTCATGTTCTCGACGCCTTCAGCCAGGAAATTATTAAAATCGTTGCCTTCAAGGCCCATCCGTTCACCCAGCAGCTTATCAAGATATTGTATCCCAACAAACCCAACCTTTTGTCACTGTGGCATACCAACCTCTTCGTCAAATATGATCAGCTTTTTGATACTGACAATATTTCCAGTGCTCTTCGTATGGTTAGCCTGAAATTGTTGGAGACCCCTCTTGGGATTAGAGACTATCGACAAATGTCTATCTTCATCCAAAGAATGCACTGTCCAACTCTGGAGTCGATGTTTGCGTTGAGTGAAGATGACAATAAGGCAGCACTACAGGCAAGGCACTCGATGGCAACGGAGGAACGTGTCTATGAGGTTTCAAGTGGATATCTGGGCCGGCTCCTGGAAAACCTAATTGAACCATATGTAAAGGCGAGTACTGAGTAGCAGGTACTTATGTGGGTACCTGAGGGCAGAAAGCAAGTCGCATTAACCAATTTTACTGATAAAGTGGCATGGGCTCGATATATCTCACCGGACAAGTCCCCCTATCTCCGTAATCCAACCCCCGAACCGCCTATTGTTCAATATGGAACGAAACCCACCCCTACAAGTGTTTATTCCTTGTTATCTAAATTATCTTCATGACCCTTGAATCAAGAGGCATCACTCACTACGACAGAATTGGCCTTATCTGTTCAACCCATTGTGTAACCCCCCTTGCCTTTGAATGCGAATTCGAACCCACAGGATAAACACCCAGTTGAAAAAGATGGTCATGTTACTGAAACAAATGCTGGGAAGGTGATGGTGAGATAACCCTTTTTTCTAGTCAAAACCCACCTAACACTATTGCAAGAACGTCGTATCATACGAGGACTGGCTCGATGGTCAGGGAGCAAGTAAAACCCTCTCATCGGATGCTGATCTTTGGGGTCAACTTGGTGATAGGATTAGCAATGATGCTCTATGTCAGACAATAGCCCCCCGATCGCAAAATGCTGGTCCAACAGACAACATGTGTAATATTTGTAAAAACCTGTTCTACCGTTAATGACTGCTTTTCCAGGATATGTTGAACATAGAGAATGCCGCTCTCAAGACAATGAGATCAATCTTGCAAATGCCCAACTGCAATTGGGTATCAGACGAGCAACGAAAGGCAGTCATTTGCGCAATTAAAGGAAAAACGGACGTACTTGTTGCACTCCCTACTGGAAGCAGAAAATCAATGGTCCCTATGATAGTCGCACATCAGTCATCTACCAAGACATTCGTCATTATTGCCCCCTTGATTTCGCTGCTTAAAGACTGGGAGCATCATCTCAAAAATGCAAGAATGCCATATGATGTCTTTAGGAGTGGCATCTCTGACTTCTTTGGCTCTTCGTTAATCCTGACAACAGTTGATCTTGCCGTCGGAAGGGAGTTCTCTGAGGCAATAGGAAGATCGCATACCTTGGATAGTTTTGGAGGGATATTCATTGATGAAGTGCATGACATGTTTGTATCAAGAGACTTTTGCGCGTGCATGCAGTCATTGTGGGAAATCCGCACCCTCCCTTTCCCTATAGTTGTCATGTCTGGTATGTTACCTGTCATGATGGAGAGGCCATTGATCGCTGAACTCAACCTACAAACCAATGCTGTCATTGTTTGTCGATCGTCCAACTGCCCTGAGTTAAAGTATATCATTGAACCACCTCCGACATCACAAAAAGAACTGTACAAGCATGTACAAACAATTGTCAGATTGCACAGGCTAGGGGGAAATGAAAGAGGAATCATATTTGTCAATACCATCTATGATGGCGAAACATTGGCTGCGATACTGGGTTG
>Ga0153998_1000051_pt1 | contig 16891 bp, 10 predicted proteins | sample TSNC082MetaG_FD_104725 | JGI IMG/M metagenome (GOLD analysis project Ga0153998, IMG submission 104725) | Attine ant fungus gardens microbial communities from North Carolina, USA - TSNC082 MetaG | ecosystem: Host-associated > Fungi > Mycelium > Unclassified | place: USA: North Carolina, Lumber...
ATCCGCAGGCAGTTATCAAAAGGCAAAGGAATCCGAGCGTGATATTCTTGTATGCGATGAAAACGGCTTTGCACAGAGCAAGGATTTACCCTATGGCGTGTATACCGTTCATCAGACCAAAGGATGGGATGGGCGTGAGTTTATAGCGGACTTTGATGTGTATGTCAGCTCCAATAGTGAAACCTACCGCTATCTTATCAACAACGCTAATTTTGTATCGTATATCAAAGTGGTCAAGGTGGACGCGGAAACTGGAAAAACCATTCCCTATGCGGGCGCAGGCTTCCAGATTTACAGGCCGGACGGCAACCTTGTCACAATGAAATTCACCTATCCCACGGTTACCGAGATCAGCACATTCTACACGAATGAGTCGGGATACCTTATTACGCCCGAAAAGCTCGAATACGGAAAGGGCTATTCGCTCGTTGAGGTACAGGCTCCCTATGGATATGTGCTAGCCAGTACGCCTATAATTTTTGATGTTGTACAGGAAAACAGCGAGGAAGAAAGCGGCATTACCATTATTAAAGTGGAAAGGCCGAATATGGCGCAAAAGGGTGTTATTATTATCGAAAAAACAGGCGAGATTTTCAGTACCGTGGCTGGAAAAGGTTTCTATCAACCTGCCTATGAGGTTCAGGGGGTTCCCGGTGCGGTATATGACATCATCGCCGCCGAGGATATTATCACGCCTGACGGGACGGTACGCGCCAAAAAAGATGAGGTTGTGGACACCATAACCACCGACGACACGGGGATGGCAAAAAGCCGCGAATTGTATCTTGGCCGTTATTCAGTGGTAGAACGCACAGCGCCCTATGGCATGATATTGAATCAGGAAGTCAAAACCGTGGAATTGACCTACGCCGGGCAGGAGATTGCCGTGACAGAAACTGCAACGAGTTACTACAATGAAAGGCAACACGTTGAGATAAGCCTTGATAAATCGCTTGAACAGGATGAGCAGTTTGGTATCGGTATAAACGGCGAAATCTTTGACGTTACCTTTGGGCTGTTTGCAGCCGAGGATATTACCGCCGCAGACGGCAGCGTGATTCCCGCCGATGGGCTGATAGAGATTATCTTCCTTGATGAAAACGGACACGGCATAGCTAAGACCGATTTGCCGTTTGGCAGCTTTTATCTCAAGGAACTATCGACAAACGCGGCTTACCGTCCGTCCGATACGCAATATCCCGTTGTATTTGAGTATGCAGGACAGGACACGGCGGTTGTCACCCTGTCCGTGAATGACGGCGAGCCGATAGAAAACGAACTGCTGCGCGGTTCTCTCAAAGTGATTAAGACCTTTGAGGGACGCAAAACCCCGATTGCGGGCGTACCCTTTACCATTACAGGCGTGACCGTTACTGGAATAGAAATTGTTATCAATGCCGTCACTGATGAAAACGGCGAAATTCTGTTTGAAAACTTGCCTATCGGTGAATTTGTGGTAAAGGAATTGGAAAGCGAACTCACTGCCGGATACGTTTTATTCCCCGAACAGGCGGCTGTTGTTGCAGCTGATGAAATAGCCGAAATGACCATCGACAACAAACTCATGCGGGGCGATCTCAAAATAATCAAGACCTTTGAGGGCAAAACCGTCCCGATTGCCGGGGTAGAATTTACCGTAACAGGCAAGACCCTGACGGGCGAGGATTACAGCGGCGAATTTGAAACCGACGAGGACGGCTGTATCTTTATCGAGGACTTATTAGCCGGAGATTACAAGGTGCAGGAAATCGAATCCGATTTAACGGTAGGCTATGTACTGTCCGAGGAACAGACCGCTGTTGTCGCCCACGAACAAATAACGGAATTGCAGATTGAAAACAAGCTAATCCGGGGCAACGTGAAGCTGACTAAGACCGATAAGGCAGACGGAGCGAAGCTGGCCGGGGCGGTGTTTGACCTCTACGACCTGGACGGCGACCTGACCGGCAGCTACACCACGGACGAAAACGGCGAAATTTTCATTGAGAATCTGCCCTACGGATTTGGGTATAAATTGGTGGAATCCAAAGCGCCGGATGGTTACAAACTGGAAAAAACCGAATTATCCTTTGATGTTACCGAAAACAGCGCAACAGCGGAGCTATCAGCAACCAATGAGAAAATCCCAACGTCCGGTAATCCGAAAACAGGCGACAATAGCAATATTGGCTTATGGATCGCACTGGCAGGCATTTCAGCCGCCGCGCTGATCGGGATTGGTGCAACAAGTAAATACAGAAAAAAGAAAATCGAAGAAACGGAGGAATAAAAAGTGAATGCTAAAACAATTATTGCGATAATTTTAGTGATCTTCATTGTGGGCGCGGCTGTCTGGCTGCATTTACGGAAAAAGAATAAAAAGTAATCTGACTATGGTGGGCGGTTTCCGAAAAGGAGCCGCCCTTTAACATATCCAAACAAAAACGAAAGGACGGGCGACATGAATAAGTTTACGAAATATCGGCTTGCGGGCGAATTGGAAACGACGGTTTCCAGCAAACTGCTCTATCTGCTGCTGTTGGACATTGTGGACGGTGACGGAAAAATCATCATCCCGCAGCGGCATATCAGCGAAGCATTGGGAATCAGCAAAGGCACGGTCAGCCGCAATTTCCGCAGGCTGTATAATTGCGGCTGCATTGATATTGTGCCACAATATCACGATGACGGCGGCAGAGCCGCCAACAAAATTATTGTACTGGATTGAAAATATTGGTGAGATAAACATGAGAGTTGAATTAACAAGACAGGAATGTAAATGGCTTGCCGACTTTGCGAACAAGGCAAAAATTGAAGCCATCCATTGCAATAAGGAAATGCCGAACAGAATTTTTGAGTTACGCCGGGATAATATGGCAGACCTTGAAAACAAACTGAACACGGCAGTACAAAAACAAATCCAAAAAGAAAGGAAGGACGCGAGATGAACAAGGAGATAAATGCGGGCTATGAAATCACCGAAAAACTGACCATCGGCAATTCCGTTTTCGTGCTAGGCAGCAATGACACAAGGTTCGGCACAAAATATGTTACTTGGCAAGCGAGAGCTGATGACCCGGCCAATTACTTTTGGGGGCATTATCTTGAAAATTACGAAGATGCCCGTGAGGATTTATTTGAACGGGCGCACAACGAAAGTCAAAGTTTGAATCCGAATTTTCATAAGCGACAAAGTGAAAAGCTCCCCGATTTCTGTATGAGTACCCGTCCGTCTGACGGTTGCTTAATTAAAATCACGCATAAAGAAAGCGGTTATAAGGTCGCCGATATTTCCACGGAGGATGCCGCAGAAAACAAGTATCTTGCAAAGTATATCAATGACCTTATGGGTGTTACACCCGTGCAGGAGGCCTCTATGGTGGCAGGCTCCATGTTCGGCTGGAATGTGCCTGCCGCTAATCCGGTGAACTATGACGATAACGGTAAAGCCATCAAGCCGAAAAACAAGCCGGACAGGGAGAGCAGGTGACGGCTCATGAACAACCGAATCATCCGAACACAGGATGGGCGCGTTTACTACTGCGCCAACTGTCCTTACCGCAACTGCGAAACAGGCTTTTGCGGTTTTTGTATGCAAAAAATTTTAGACGAGATGAAAGACAAAAAGAATGGAAAGGGGGAATCCAGCCATGCCGTATAAATTATTAAAAACAGAGAAAAATGAAAGTCATCTGCTTTACAGACTGGATGGCGAGAAAGCCGAACGTAACGGCGCGATAGGCTATATGCGCGCCGATTTTGGCGGGAGTGGACGCGAGTTTTGGTCAACATGGTTTGACAGCCAGCCCCATTTGAAAACGTATGATTTTAAAAAAGAATTTGAAGATGTCGTCAACTCCCTGCGCGATGACGGGCAGGAACCGCCCTTTGCAGGCAGGGCTAATCTGGAAGCGTTTTGCCTGGCAAACCAGACTTCCTCAGAATATACAATACGGACTTTGAATTACAGTTATTATTTTCGATTCCGTCCGCTGCGGGCGCATTATGATATATATTGTATCGCTTACGATAATCGTTACCTCCTGCCCGAACTGGCGGGACAGCATGAGCTTCCAAACGACTGTTTCAGCGTTATGCCACATTCGGGCGACCTCATTCTTATTGTCATGGGCGAAAAAGGGTTTTATCCGCAAGGGGAATCCACCTCCGACCCTGCTATGAACCGTCAAATTGCCACAGTGAAAAACGCCCTGCTTGGCGTAACACGGGCGCAGGAGGAAGCCATGCTTGCGGGAAGCCTGTTCGGTTGGGATGCCCCTGCCGCGAAGCCGTGGCATTACAACCAAAACGGCAAGCCCCGGTTACACCAGCCGAAAGAAAAAGACCATGAGAGGTAAAGACTATGCTTGCTGCACTTGTAAAAAATGGCAATAACAGTTTGCTTGTTCAGTTTCCATGCAAAGATGATTTGCTTCAAGATCATTTAGGCAGTATCGGGATTACCGAACCTGCTCAAAATGTCTATTTAGGAAGTGATGTCTATGATATTGAGCTTAAATCAAGCGGTGAAGAAGTATCTAAAATGCTCATTCCTCTTTTTGACAAAAACAATTCAATTAAGATGGTCAATGAGGTTGCAAAAGCAGTTTTCCGGTCAGACTTCCGTGTGTTTGACCGCGTGAAAGGCAATTTGGAGCAAGGGCGGTATAAAACACCGGATGATGTCTTATATGACGCTCACGGTTATGCAAAAGACTTGAAGATTAAAAATAAAGATCACAAAAAGAAGAACAGAGATTATGAACGATGAAAGGAGGTACGCCCGTTGGCGACAAAATATCAATATATAACCGGAATGTATGAAACGGCGATCCGCAATATCTCAAAACCTGATGAATGGACTTCTTTTCTGCGTTCGGCCTGCCGCAATTATAGATGCCGCTTTGACGAACAGGTGTTGATTTACGCGCAACGTCCGGACGCTACCGCTGTGCTGGAAATTGAAAAGTGGAACCGGAAATTTGGGCGTTGGGTGAACAAAGGCGCGACAGGGATCGCTGTCTTTGACGATGAGCATAACGGCAAATCCCGGCTGAAACACTATTTTGATATTTCCGACACCCATGAGAGCCGTTTTAGCCGCCCCGTTCCACTTTGGCAGATGGAATCGCGGTATGAGCCGGAGGTTATTGAAATCCTTGAAAACTCCTTTGGTGAATTAGAGAATACCTCCACGCTGGCCGATGCCCTCATTTCAGCGACAAACAACGCCGTAGACGATAACCTCACCGATTATCTCCATGAGCTTATGAACTGCCGGGAGAACAGTTTTTTAGAGGAATTGGACGACCTCAATGTTGAGGTTTTTTACCGCACCGCCCTTAAAAACAGTGTGGCATATATGCTGCTGACCCGGTGCGGAATCGACGCAGACGAATACCTTGATTTTGAGGACTTCCGGAATATTACCGACTTCAATACCCAGAATACTGTCAATGCCCTCGGCATGGCTACCAGCGACATCGCGGAAACCTGCCTGCGAGAAATATCGGCTACAGTAATAAACCTTCAAAAGGCTGAACGCATTGCAGACGCTTCGACGCGGGCTGATACACATAGAACGGCACAAACGCCGGATCGCGATTTGCCTGCGGGCGCTGCCCGTCGCACATTTGCAAAGACACCGCAGTCCGGCGATAATAGAATCAAAGTTAACAGCGAAAGGAGCGTTGAACATGGAAGCGTTGACATATCGGATGGAGGGCGATTACAGAGTACCCAACCTGACCGTGCCGGAGGAAGGGCAAGTAGTCCTTGGCAAGTACGCATTACTCCGAAAGAAATATCTGAAACAGAACCGCAGGATATTGTTCGTGAATCTGCTGACGGCGGGAACACTGAACGAACACCTGATGGAGATCGAGCAGACAGCCAACGAGCGGATGGGACAGTTGACCGCACAGATGGCGGCGGCGCAGGGCGTGACGGAGGAACTGAAAGCGTCCGACCAGATGAAATGGGTGGGATTGATGAACAACATCCGCCACTCAGCGGAGGAAATGATACTGAACGACCTGATATACGCATAAAACCACTGCCAACAGAATATAGACAGTTGACCCTTATGGGAGAAGCGGAGGAAGAAAAATCCTCCGCTTTTTCTATTTCTCAGCAAATTATTGACGAGGTACTGACCAGCGGCGGCAACGAGATAAATAGCGTCCACCGCATTGTGTCGTATTTCAAAAAAGACCACACCCCCGCCGACAACGCTGGTTTTTTACAGCAGGAATACGGCAGCGGCGGTAAGGGCTTTATCTTCGGCGGCAATCATGTTTCCGTTTGGTTTAATAATAGCGGAATCCACGTTGCCGTGGGCGATACCGCGCTGAACGCCGATAATCCTGCACTTATCACATGGGAGCAGGCGGCGAAACGAATCCGCGAACTGCTGGACATGGGGCGGTATATGCCGCAGAGCGAACTGGATAAAGCGGACGGTATTGAAATAAAGGCGATTGCGGACCATTTATGGTATCTGCACCAGGATCGCGCGGACGGGTACGAGTTTTCATTTCTGCCCGAAGAACTGTTTAAGGGCGGTTTCCCGGACAGCACGACGCGGATTGCGGAGCTTCTGACACAGCCGGATGAACTGCAAAACATCATTGACGGGCTTCGGGAATTTGCCGCCGCCTACGGGCAAGACCGTTCCCTGCTTCGTTTTCATCTTCCCGCCCATCATCCGCAGAAGGTTTTGGACTATCTTGTGGATTTACAGAGCGAGCCGCTTGTGTTCACCGCCGACGAATCTGTATCCACAGCGCGTCCGGGATTTATCACCCAGGACGAGGTTGACCGGGTTCTGGCTGGAGGGAGCGGCGTTGAAGATGGCCATTACCGTATTTATTCCTACTTTCTGCAAGACCATACCGCTAAAGAAAAAGCCGACTTCCTAAAGCATGAATACGGTACAGGCGGCGGCAGCCGTACAGGCTTCGACGAATGGCACGACAGCAAGGGCATCGCGTACAGCCGAGAAAATAACCATATGCCCTACGACAAGGTTATCCTGTCATGGCCGAAGGTGGCAAAACGGATTGATGAGCTTATCACAGACGGGCGGTATATGAGTGAAGCCCAGCTTGACCATCTGCCTGAATATGAAAAAGACCACCTGGCCGGGGAAGTCTATTCGTTCTACCCATATCAGCCGGAGGACTTGTCACGCCCGTTCCCCTATGGCACGGATTATTCGGACGGTAAAAAGATTGTCCGTCCGCAGCTTGATGATCCTGCCCGCGTCACGGAAATTCTCATTCAAATGGCAGCGATACTTGACAACACCGCCGACTTTGACCGCAATTATGAGCGTATGCGGAAAGCCTTTGTCGACCTGACCGCCTACCAAAACGGCACATTTTCGCTGTTCAATCCTGTAAAACCAGCCGAAAAAGAAACACCAAAACCAACTGCCGCACCCGTCACGCCAGAGCCGTCTACCATTCCCGCCGATGAAACCGCCGTATATGACCTTCAGCTTGGCGTTTCGGTATATCTCGGCACGGACGAATATGAGATTTATTCCTTTGACGATACCCATGTGGTACTGCGGGACGTAAACGCTCCATTGTTTACAAGGGAACTGCCCCGCGATGAATTTGACCGCAAGCTGCGGGAAAACCGTTTGAACGACGGGCTTATCAAAGTTGCCGAGGAAGCTGAATTAAGAACGGAAATTATTGCACGATATTCGTCTGGAAATGAAGTCATTGCGATTGTACAAGCCCCTAACGGTAGATATTTTAATCATTATGGTTACGATGAGGAAAACGGCAATTCTGCCACAATAGCAGGTGCTTTTGATACCTTTGAATATGCTGAAAGGGCTTTGTACACCCATCGACCAAAAGCGGAAAAACTCATTAAGTTTGGTAATGATGGAACAACACCAGAATCAGAGAAATCCGCGCAGGAGCAAGCACTGGACGAGGATGCGGAACTGAAAGACCAAATCCGGGATACTTTGGATTGGCGCGGATATGTCGTTTCCGACGAACTGATTGAGGACGGTCTGGAAGAATACGACAATCGCGGCGGTACGGGCGATTATAAGGATATTGCCGATTTTATCGAGCGCGTCTATCTCACAGAGGAAGAAACGCCCGAATCCCTTGTTGGTAAAAAATATGAGATTGACGGCAGGCAGTTTATTGTTGACAGCGTGGACGAGGACAACGAGGAAATCAAACTGCGGGATATTACTTTTCAAAACAGCGTGGGCTTTCCCATCTTCCGCAGTGAGCCACTTGAATTTATCCGGCAGTACAACCCCATAGAGGAAAAAACGCAGGAGTTACCAGCCGAAAAAGAAACACCGCCGGAGGGCGGCGGGTTAAAGAGTATCATCATTAACCTTGCTCCCGATGAACAACCCGCCGAAAAAGAAACGCCGTCTACACCCCGTAAGGTGGAAAGCGGCATAAACTTCCCCGGCGAGATTGTGACGGTACAAGACCATATCCCACGCTATACGGTCAAGCGTGTCGCCTATGGAGATGTTATCTCAAGCAACCCGCCAAGGTTTGATATTGCGGATAAAACCCACGCTTATGGCATTTGGGATGGTCAAATCGAGCGTTACCTTAAAAATGATGATGATTCTTATGTGGTTTTTGATACCGAAGCGGAAGCGGTTGAATATGCGGATAAACTCAACAAAGATGGTATTCTTATTACCCCCGCATGGGAACAGCCTAAGCGCCGGAGCCGGACGCAAGTATTTGATCCGCACCCGGAAATCCCTATGTCGGAGCGCCATAATTACCGCATTACTAATGATAATTTAGGACACGGCGGCGCAAAGGCTAAATTTCGCAACAATATTGAAGCTATCAAGACCCTGCAAGATATTGAGCTTGAAAACAGGTTCGCCACCCCGGAGGAACAGGAGATACTGGCGCAGTATGTAGGATGGGGCGGCTTGGCACAGGCGTTTGACCCCGACAACACCTCATGGACGAATGAATATCTTGAACTCAGCGCCCTGCTGTCCCCGGAGGAATACGAATCAGCAAGGTCAACCACACTCAACGCCCATTACACTTCCCCGGTTGTAATAAAAGCGATTTATCAGGCTTTGGAAAACACGGGCTTTAGGACAGGTAACATCCTCGACCCCGGCTGCGGTATCGGTAACTTTCAGGGGCTTTTGCCCGACAGTATGAAGGACAGTAAAATATTCGGTATTGAGATTGACCCCATTACGGGCAAAATCGCACGGCAGCTTTACCAAAAAAACAGCATTGCCATACAGGGCTTTGAAAACACTGAACTGCCTGACAGCTTTTTCGACTTGGCAATCGGCAACGTGCCGTTCGGCGGCTACGGCGTGGCTGATAAGCGGTATGACAAGCACAAGTTTTTTATCCACGATTATTTCTTTGCCAAGACACTGGACAAGGTACGCCCCGGCGGTATCATCGCCTTTGTCACCTCGAAGGGAACGCTGGATAAACAAAACTCCTCCGTGCGGAAATACATCGCACAGCGCGCGGATCTGCTCGGCGCGATACGGCTTCCCATGACGGCGTTCAAAGACAATGCCGGAACCGAAGTCACGACGGATATTGTTTTCTTACAGAAACGTGACCGTATAGTGGATATTGAGCCGGATTGGGTACACCTTGGCACGGTGGACGGTATAGGCGAGGACAGCGAAGGAACAGAGATAGCCGTCAACAACTATTTTGCCGAACACCCCGACATGATTCTCGGCACAATGTCCAAAGAAAGCGGCACACGGATGTATGGGAATGAAAACAGCGTGTCCTGCGTCCCCTTTGAGGGCAGCGACCTTGCGGAACAGCTTGCCGAAGCCATTACCAACATCCACGCGGAAATCACCGAATATGAGCGCGACGAGGACGAGCCGGAGGAAGATAACGCTATCCCCGCCGACCCGAATGTGCGTAATTTCAGTTATACCCTTGTAAACGGGCAAATATATTTCCGGCAGGATAGTATTATGGTTCCTGTGGAATTGCCTGTCACCACGGCGAACCGCGTAAAAGGCATGATTGAACTGCGGGAGTGCGTCCGCAACCTCATTTTATATCAGACCAGCGACTACCCAGACCAAGCGATTGAAGCGGAGCAGGCAAAGCTGAACCGCCTGTATGACAACTTCACCCGTAAATACGGTCTTATCAATTCGCGCGGCAACAGTATAGCGTTCGCACAAGACAGCGCCTATTGCCTGCTCTGCTCTCTTGAAGTCATAGATGAAAACGGAGAGCTGGAGCGCAAGGCTGATATGTTCAAAAAGCGCACCATCAAGTCGCACATACCGATCACTCATGTGGATACGGCAAGCGAAGCGCTGGCGGTGTCCCTGTCCGAAAAAGCAAGGGTAGATGTGCCGTTCATGGCGCAGCTTACGGGCATGAGTGAGGAAACCATCGTTAAAGAGCTTGAGGGCGTTATATTTCTCAATCCCACTCATGGATATGGCGGCAATAGTGAAGAAAAATATTTGACCGCTGATGAATACCTTTCCGGTAATGTCCGGGAAAAGCTGGACCTAGCGGAAAGAAGCGCGGAGCTGCACCCGGAGGATTATACCGTCAATGTCAAAGCCCTTGAAGCGGCCTTGCCGAAAGACCTGACCGCCGCCGAAATATCGGTACGCTTGGGCGCAACATGGCTGCCGGAGGATGACGTTCAGCAATTTATGTATGAGCTTTTACAAACCCCAAGTCACGCGCGGGGGCGGGTAAAAGTCCACTACTCCCACCACACAGGCGAGTGGAATGTCACTGAGAAAACCTATGACCGCACCAATATCCACACCTTTAACACCTACGGCACACAGCGGATTAATGCCTACAAAATCATTGAGGACAGCCTGAATCTGCGGGATGTGCGCGTATTTGATAAGATTTATGACGAACACGGCGATGAGAAGCGCGTCCTTAACAAAAAGGAAACGGCGATAGCGCAGGCCAAGCAGGAGATTATCCGTTCCAAGTTTGAGGAATGGATATGGAAAGACCCTCCCCGGCGCGAACGGCTCTGCCGGATTTACAACGACAAATTCAATTCCATTCGCCCACGCGAATATGACGGCTCCCACCTCACATTCCCCGGCATGAACCCCGAAATCACCCTACGCAAGCACCAAATCGACGCAATCGCCCATATTCTTTACGGCGGTAATACCCTGTTGGCGCACGAAGTGGGCGCGGGCAAGACATTTGAAATGGTTGCCGCAGCAATGGAAATGAAGCGGATGGGGCTATGCAACAAAAGCCTGATTGTCGTTCCCAACCATATCACCGAGCAATGGGCGGCGGAGTGGCTCCAGCTTTACCCCTCCGCAAATATCCTTGTGGCGACCAAAAAGGTTTTTGAAACCAAAAATCGCAAGAAATTCTGTGCGAGGATTGCGACAGGCGACTACGATGCGGTGATTATCGGGCATTCGCAGTTTGAGAAAATCCCCATGAGCGTGGAACGCCAGCAGGCTATGCTCCAACGTCAGATCAATGAGTTAGTAGACGGTATTGACGAGGTGAAGCGCAACCGCGGCGAAAGATTTACTATCAAGCAGATGGAAAAGACGAAGAAAAACCTTGAACTCCGGCTTTCCAAACTCACTGACCAAAGCCGCAAGGATGATGTCGTCACGTTTGAAGAACTCGGCGTTGACCGCCTGTTTGTGGATGAAGCGCACTATTTCAAAAATTTATTTTTAATAACAAAAATGAGGAATGTGGGCGGTATCGCGCAGACCGAAGCGCAGAAATCAAGCGACCTGTTTATGAAGACGCAGTATCTTGACGAGCTAACGGACGGACACGGCACGGTATTTGCCACAGGTACGCCGATCTCAAATTCGATGGTTGAACTCTATACCATGCAGAGGTATCTCCAGTATAGAACCCTTGTCCGTCATGGCTTACAGCACTTTGACGCATGGGCTTCCACCTTCGGGGAAACGGTGACGGCGATAGAGCTTGCGCCGGAGGGTACGGGCTACCGGGCAAAGACCAGGTTCGCCAAGTTTTATAACCTCCCTGAACTTATGTCCATGTTCAGACAGGTTGCTGACATCCAGACCGCCGATATGCTGAATCTGCCCGTACCAAAGGCGAATTTCCACAATGTTGTTATCAAGCCGAGCGAATTTCAACAGGACATGGTTGCGGAGCTGGCTGAACGCGCGGGGGCGATACGGGACGGCGATGTTGACCCAACTATTGACAATATGTTGAAGGTGACGAACGACGGGCGCAAGCTGGCGTTGGATCAACGGCTTATCAATGAAATGCTGCCGGACGATCCGGAGGGCAAGGTTGCCACCTGTGCTAACGATGTATTCCGTATTTGGGAGGAAACAAAGGAAAAGAAACTGGCGCAGTTATGCTTTTGCGATCTTTCCACGCCGAAAAACGCGATTGAAACAACAGAAAAAGACGGCGTGTTTCAAATGGCTTCTTTCCAAAATGTTTACGATGACTTGCGGAAAAAGCTGATTGCCAAAGGCGTACCCGCCGAAGAAATAGCCTTTATCCATGAAGCGAATACGGAGGTCAGGAAAAAGGAGCTTTTCGCAAAGGTTCGCAAGGGGCAAATCCGCGTCCTGATGGGTAGTACGCAGAAAATGGGCGCGGGAACCAATGTGCAGGAAAAATTGATTGCTTTGCACGATTTGGATTGCCCGTGGCGGCCATCAGATTTAGCGCAGCGGTTAGGCAGAATTGTCCGGCAGGGCAATAAAAATCCCGAAGTGGAGATTTTCAGATATGTCACCGAATCCACCTTTGACAGCTACCTCTATCAGCTTGTGGAAAACAAGCAGAAGTTTATCGCACAGATTATGACCAGCAAGACCCCTGTCCGCGTTGCCGAGGACGTAGATGAAACCGCCCTGTCTTATGCGGAAATCAAGGCGCTGGCGACAGGTAATCCGCTTATCATTGATAAGTGCCAGCTTGAAATGGACGTGAACAAGCTGAAAATCCTCCATGCCAGCCATCTCAGCCAGAAGTACGCTCTGGAAGATAAGATTTTGAAGGAGTACCCGCAGGTAATCAAACGGTTGACAGAGCGGATCGCGGGCTACAAGGCCGATATGGAGACTGTGGCAAAGCACCCGGCAGACAAAGACCACTTCCCGCCCATGAAAATCGGCGGGATTTTTTATGCCGAAAAAGCCGAGGCGGGCAAGGCGATCATCGAAGCCTGCAAAGCCATGACCTCCCCCGACCCTGTGTCGATGGGCGAATATCGCGGTTTTCAGATGATTTTATCCTTTGACACATTCAGCAAAGAATACCGCGTTACTTTGTCCGGTGCGCTCTCCCACACCGTTAGATTAGGCACGGACATCCACGGCAACATCACCCGCCTTGACAACGCGCTGGAGGGGTTTGCTTCATCGTTCCAAAACTGTGAAAACAGTCTTACGGATACGCAGGAACAGATGAAAACGGCGCAGGGCGAGGTAAATCGCCCGTTCCCGAAGGAGCAGGAGTATCAAGAAAAGTCCAAGCGGCTCAAAGAGGTAAACTCCCTGCTGAACATGGACGAAAAGGACAATGCGGTTTTAGATGCCGCTCCCGATGAGGGTGACATGGAACCGCCATCAAGAGTTGCGGGCATGGAACGGTGATTGATTTATAAGTAAAGCGGTGTTGGAAAAAACAACACCGCTTTTATCATATCGAGGAGGTGAAACGCAATAGAAACTAACATCATTTACAATATGGATTGCTTCAAGCTGATGAAAAAGCTGCGAAGCGAATCCGTACAGCTTATCCTGACAGACCCGCCTTATGGAATCAGATACCAAAATAATTTCACAAGTGAAAAGCTGCCCTATTTGGCGGGTGACACAGGCATTGATTATCCGGCATTTGCAGAACAATGTTACCGGGTATTGCAAAATAATTCCCATGCTTATTTTTTTACACGCTATGACAAGTATCCGTACCATTATGAATGCCTGACAAAAGCCGGGTTTATGATAAAAAACTGTTTGGTAATAGAAAAAGGCCAGGGAGGAAATACAGGCGATTTACAAGGCGGCTACGCCAACAACTGTGAGTGGATTATATTCTGTCACAAAGGACGGCGCGTTTTTAGCAAAACCAAGCTTCTAAAGAATACTAAGCCTGTGGGTAAACCGTGCAACCGTAAAGGAAATCCCATTCAAGAATACAAGACGCGCTTCTTTTGCTGTTGGTTCGGGCATGATTACCCAAAATCAACCTACAATTCCGCATGGAGGATAAAACACGGCTTCAAGCACCCAACCATAAAAAACGCCGAATGTCTGGAATGGCTGATACAAATATCCAGCAATCCCGGCGATATTGTATTCGACCCGTTTATGGGAAGCGGCTCTACAGCAATAGCGGCCATCAATACCGGGCGCTTTTATATAGGAAGTGAAATTGACACTTCCTATTGCCAATTAGCACAAAATCGGATTGTAGGAGCAAATAATTAAGTAAAAGAAAAATGATTATGCGCATCCTGCCAAGCAATATATGGTAACAGACGAACCACCGCCCAGGGTGGCGACCGGCTTGTCGGTGACTAAGCAGGAACATCGATATTTTTCCTGCAAATTATAGTATACGAGAAAGGTGTAAAAATGACATTTCCTGAAAAACTCAAAGAACTAAGAACTTTAAGCGGCTTATCGCAGGTCGCACTTGGAGAGATTCTTAACATTCACAGCATGAGTGTGTCAAGATGGGAACGGGCAGAAGCCATGCCGCCTGTAAAAACGGTAATAAAACTTGCTGCGCTGTTTTCCGTTTCGACAGATGAATTGCTGTGCGTTAATGAAGGGAGCGATGATAATGCCGTATATTGACCCCGATGTAATCCTTGAAGCCAAAAAAATGGACTTGTTCACCTATCTTCAAAGTTATGAGCCGCAGGAGCTTGTGCGGTTCTCCGGCAATGTCTACTGTACCCGCACCCATGACAGCCTGAAAATCAGCAACGGGAAATGGTGTTGGCACAGCCATGGGATCGGTGGACGCAGCGCACTTGATTATCTCATCAAGGTGCGGGATATGAGCTTCACCGAGGCGGTGGAGCAGATCATAGGACAGACGGCTATCCAGCCGCCTGTTTCCGTTTCTAAAGACGAAAAGCCAAAACCGAAGCCGTTTACCCTGCCCCCTGCCAACCGTTCCGCTACCCATATGGTGAATTACCTTACAAAGCGTGGGATTGATTTTGACATCCTGCGCTTTTGTATGGATACCGGACGGCTATATGAGAGCTATCCCTATCACAATGCTGTGTTTGTCGGCATGGACGAGAAAGGAACGCCCAGATATGCCGCCCTGCGCGGCGCGCGTTTCATGGGCGAAGCCACCGGGAGCGACAAGCATTATTCGTTCGGGATTCCAGCAGAAACAGACAGTGATACCCTGCATTTGTTTGAAAGCCCAATAGATCTACTCTCCTACGCTACCCTCTTGAAGCTGCACAGCTACGACTGGCGGCAGGAACATCTTTTGTCACTGTCGGGCGTGTATCAGCCTAAAGAAAACGCCGGGCAAACCGCCACCCCCGCCGCTTTGGAGCGGTTTTTGGAAAGAAACCCGAATGTCCGGAAAATAGTCCTCCGCTTTGACAATGACACAACCGGGCGGCTGGCGGTGCAGACCATACGGGCGGTGTTGCCGGACAGCTATGAGATTATCAGCAGTCCACCACCCTCCGGCAAGGACTATAACGATTATTTATGTGACCGTTTAGGCTTGCCCCGGGCGCAGGGCAAAAAAAGAAATATAGAACGATGATAATCTATAGATTCACACATTCGTGTTTCGTCTGAAAGGTGGTATAATGAAAAAAGTGAGCAACGCACATACAGGAAGGAGCAAATATGATCTATATTACAGGCGATACCCACCGTGATTTTTCGCGGGTGGAAGCCTTTTGTAACAGGTTTAATACCACAAAAGATGATACGTTGATTATCCTCGGTGACGCGGGGATTAACTATTTCGGCGGTCAGAAAGACCACAACTTTAAAAAGCTGCTTGACAAGCTCCCGATTACCCTGTTTTGCATACACGGCAACCATGAAAGGCGGCCTGAGACATTAGGATATAAAGAAACCGAATGGAAAGGTGGCACGGTATATTTTGAGCCGGATTTCCCAAGTCTGTTATTCGCAAAGGACGGCGAGGTTTATGAGATTGACGGGAAACGGTGTGTTGCTATCGGCGGTGCGTACAGCGTGGATAAGGCTTACCGCCTTGCCCGGAATTGGGGCTGGTGGCCGGACGAACAGCCGTCAGCGACTATCAAAGAGCACGTTGAACAGCGGCTTGAAGCGGAAAGCTGGAAAATTGATGTTGTCCTGTCTCATACCTGTCCACTGAGATATGAGCCGACCGAGGTTTTTTTAAAAGGCATTGACCAAAGCCTTGTGGATAAAAGCACGGAAGAATGGCTTGATGCCATCGAAAACAGGCTGAAATATAGGCGTTGGTATTGCGGTCACTATCATGTCAATAAGACGATTGACCGTCTGCGGTTCATGTTTTTGGACATCCGGGAATTGTAAGTGTCTGTACACTGGTAGAACAATATTAAAATGAGAGGTGATTCCATGATATTCTTTACTGCCGATTTGCATTTCGGCCACGAAAACATCATACGGCATTGCAACCGACCGTTTGTCTCCGCCGACGAGATGGACTCGATGCTTATCCACAACTGGAATTCCACCGTTGGGTCGAAAGACGAGGTATACATTCTTGGCGATTTCACAATGCGATCAGCCGTGGATGCGCATAGATACCTGACCCAGCTAAACGGACGCAAGTATTTCATCCGTGGCAACCATGACAGATTTTTGAAAGGATTTACCCCATACATGAGCGATTTTGAGTGGGTAAAGGACTATCATGTA
>Ga0153998_1000057_pt1 | contig 16600 bp, 25 predicted proteins | sample TSNC082MetaG_FD_104725 | JGI IMG/M metagenome (GOLD analysis project Ga0153998, IMG submission 104725) | Attine ant fungus gardens microbial communities from North Carolina, USA - TSNC082 MetaG | ecosystem: Host-associated > Fungi > Mycelium > Unclassified | place: USA: North Carolina, Lumber...
TAACTTAACCATATGGAGGCTGTCCTTTGTTCTAAGAAAAGGACAGATGACTATCTATGGGTAATTAATGAAGTCCATGTGCAAATATTGAGGCCTTCATATCTCCACAGATACTGATTGCCTCGGCGCTGTTTTAGGCTCATTCTGAGTGGTATGAAGAGGGCTTCTCTGATGCATAAAAGCGAAGCTTAGATCATGGCGGTTTCCGAGATATTGGCAATTTAATAAACGGTACCATGGTGGTTACCAGTTGATCTGCCTAATATCTCGGCCATTACTGATCGCCTCGAGACATGACTGGTACCGATAGAAAGGTCTTTTCAAGGGCTTTCCGTAGCCATTGAGACCGTGAGAATCGATGGAGAATTGATGGAGATATGGCCGAATGAAGTTTGTGACACCATCACCATCACTATCACTACTACTACCACCGCCATACAAAATGTCTCAACAACAACAACAACAACAGCAACAAGAGGAACCATCTCCAGAGCTTGCCCCTTATCTACTACTACCTAGCAGAGAAGAACAACTCCTTTCTATAATTGCCAACCTGCAGCAGCAGGTCAACACTATGCTTCTCTAGCAGCAAGGAAGTGGAGTAGAGGTCGCAAGACCCCTGATATTTGGAGGAAAGATGGAAGAAGTAAACACATTCATCAATGTAGCTCGCCTATACTTAAGGATGAAAATAAACGAGAAGGCAGCAATGACCCAAATTGCTTAGGGGTTGTCATATGTACAGGGAGGAGTGGTAGAAGCATGGAAGGACAACCTATTAGATAAGCTGGCCAAGAGAGAGTCAGAAATCAAAATAACAAAGGGGTTGTTTACAAAAATAAGAAATGAATTCAGGGAAATATTAGAAGAGGAAAAGAAGGTGGAACAATAGAACAAGAGGGGAGAACTTGCAATGAGTATGTGTAGAAATTCAAGAAGGTCACTAGGAGAAGCAGCTACAAGGGAAGACCCCTCATTGAAGAATTCAAAAGAGAGTTAAATGGAGCAATCAGAAGAAAGCTAGCTGAAGCAGAGGAACCGCCAACTACCATTGGAGAGTGGCAAGAGAGAGCAGTGAGATTAAACAGGAACTAGAGGCAAAGCAGGACAAAAGAGAGTATATTAGAGAGGAATGCAGCACGCTCAGGGAGAAATGCATAGCTAAGAGAAGGATATGGGAGAGGATCATATAGGAGAAGAGGAGGGCAAATAACATGAAGAGCAGGAGGACTGAGTACAGAGGGAGGATACAGAGAAGGAGGAGGAGGAGAAAACATATTCAATAGAGAAGGAACTCAAACAGATCCAAGAAGAGACCCAAATGCAATAGATGTAGATAAGGAAAGAAAAAGAGATAGAACATGTTATGTATGTGGAAAATAGGGCCATATGGCCAAAAATTATTAGAAGAGACATAAGGGAAGGGTAGTGGAAACACCATAGGAGTCAGCAAAAGAAAATGGAGGACAGTAAGCTCTCAGCTGGCCTCCAATAATTTGTATAATGTATTGTGCCCAGAAAAGCTGGCCAATAAATTAAAATTTACCAATACAACTGAGAGAGCAAGAGATATGTAGTACACTCTACAGTTGCTAAAAGAAGTTTGAATGAAAGTGGGGCTGGAGAAGCTAGAAAACCATAAGGGAGTAGTAGTGAAAGCATTGTTGAATAGTAGGGCAACAGGCTTGTTCATGGACATGGCCTTTGCCAAAGAAAAAGGGTTTATAATAAAGAAGTTGAAAAACCCACTCCTAGTTAGGAATGTGGATGGGACAGTAAATGTGAAAGGAGCAATAACGTACCAAGTAGAGTACAATATGTTCTTTAAAGGATATGTAGAAAGAGTCAGGATGGACATATGTAACCTGGGGAAGACAGAGGTAATACTGGGAATGCCATAGTTAGCAGCCCATAATCCAGAGATAGACTGGGAAAAAGGGGAGGTAAAAATGACATAGTGCCCACCTATATATGGAAAAGAAAAGAAACAGGTAGAGGAAAAGACAGTAAAGAAAGTAGAAAGAAATGAAGATGAGAAAGTACTGAAAAAGCTGGTGTCCAAAAGGTTTTGGAAGTGGAAGAAGGTATTTGGAAAGAAAGACTCAGAAAGGATGCCAGTGCAAAAGGTCTGGGATCATGCTATAGAGTTAAAGGAGGGATTTATGCCAAGAAAGAGGAAAGTGTATTTGCTATCAAGAGAAGAGAGAGAAGAAGTACAGGCATTTGTAGAGGACCAATTAAGAAAAGGGTACATTTGACCCTCTAAGTCACCTCAGACGTCACCAGTACATTTTGTGACTAAAAAAGATAGGATAAGGAGAATGGTGCAAGACTATCGTCACATAAACCAATAAATGATAAAAAATAGTTATTCTTTACCTCTCATTATGGACATACTAGATAGAGTAGGAAAAAGGAAAGTATCCACAAAGCTGGACTTAAGATGGGGGTATAACAATGTCAGGATAAAAAAAGGAGATGAATGGAAAGCGGCATTTACAACACACATTGGAGTCTATGAACCCACAGTTATGTATTTTGGGTTAACTAACTCCCCTACTACTTTCCAAACAATGATGAACAACCTGTTCTGAGACCTCATAAACCAAGGAGATACTGCAATCTTCATTGATGACATCTTAGTAGCTATGGACACAGAAGAAGGGCATGATGAGCTAGTAAAAGAAGTATTAAGGAGATTGAAGAAAAACGACCTATTCATGAAACTAGAAAAGTATAGATGGAAAGTGAGAGAAGTAGAATTTCTGGGAGTAGTGATTAGTCCAAAGAAGGTGGAAATGCAGAGGAAAAAGGTGGAAGGAGTGCTAAGCTAGCCAGTACCTAGAAACATCAAGGAGGTGCAAAAGTTCTTGGGCCTAGCCAACTATTACAGAAGGTTCATAAAGGACTTTGCCAAAATAGCTGTACCACTACACATACTGGTTAGAAAGAAGCAGAAATGGAAATGGAAAAAGAAGCAGGAGGAAGCATTTGGAAGACTCAAAGCAGTGTTTACTATAGAACCAGTCTTAGCAATTCCAGACATAGACAGGAAGATGGGGGTAGAAGCAAATGCCTCAAATTATACAACTGGGGGAGTGCTGTCAACAAAGTGTAAAAATAGGAAGTGGAGGCTGGTGGCCTTCATCTCTAAATTACTGAACACTATAGAGCGAAACTACAAAATTCATGATAGGGAGATGCTGGCAGTCATTAGATGCCTGGAAGTATGGAGGCTATTAGGGAACCACTCAGAGGCAATCTCCCTTAAGCTAGTAGATAGTCCTGGAAGCTAGTTTGAGATTCAAGTAGGGGTATATCTACACACACTTGCTAGTATATATACTACACTAGATAGTCAGACACACAGTACCATGGCAACTGACCTATAATCAACAGAATGTCCTAGAATAACTAATAATAGGCATCGTATTGCATGACACAGACAGAAGAGGTTAGGAATGGTGGGAATATGATACATGATCTGTCACTGGACCACTAATAAATTAGACCCTCAGAACTTACTAAGCATCATCCTAGATGTTCCCTTATAGAGGCACTATAAGAGGATAGCTCTATTTCCACCCCGGAACCACATAACAATGTTCTAGAGCGACCTAAGCTTGTTCAAGTATTACTAAAGTAATACTTAAACATACTAGTATAGCTCTGATCACACTGACCCTGGCTCAAGGAATGTAAACCTAGTATATAATGTAGAAGATCCCTTTAGGAGTCTTATCCTAATCTCTAAGAATTCTCTTGGAGTCTTGTCCCCAGTCACTCTTACAGGCACTATTTAGAAGGAGTGAAACTTGAATTTGAAATCTGAACAGACCATAAAAACTTCTAATACTTCATGATGAGCCAAAAGTTGAACTATAGATAAGTAAAATAGGCCCTATACCTATTGCGATTTAATTTTGTATTAAAGCACGTTCCAGAAAAGAGCATGGGGAAGGCAAATGGACTAAGTAGGAGACCAGACTGGCAGGAGGGAGTGGAGAAGGACAACAAGGATCAGAAGTTAATAAAGCCAGAATAGATAAAGGGAGCAGAAACGTTAGTAAAAGAAGGAAACCTAAAAGAAAGAATTAAAAAGGTACAGGAAGGGGATGAAAAAGTAGTAAAGGCAGTAGAAGAGTTGAAGAGGGCAGGAATAAAGACGTTGAAAGATAAAGAATGGGAAATAGAAAATGGAATAGTAATAAAGAAAGGAAGGATATATATACCAGAAGGAGAACTCAGGAGGGAGATAATACGATTGCATTACAGTACCCTAGTGGGAGAGTATAGGAGGAGATGAAAAACAATGGAGTTGGTCACTAGGAATTACTGGTGGCCAGGAGTAACAAAAGAAGTAGGGAAATATGTGGATGGATGTAATGCTTGTCAAAGATACAAGAATCAAAGTAAAGTACTAGTAGGCAAATTAATGCCTAATGTAATCCCAGAGAAACCATGGAGTCACATTTCAGCAGACTTCATTACTAAGTTACCACTAGCTCAGGAATACGATGCTATATTAGTAGTATATGATTATTATAAGTCGCCTCAACCATGACCAAAAAATATGATATAGACTAGAATCAAATCCTGGACTGATAGGGACTTGTAGAATAAATAAGGACAAACAGTGCAGAAATGTATAAGTAGTGTAGCTGAATAAAGTGAGGACTTTACTGAGTTCTCTTTTAACCCTGAAGAGCTATCTGGACTAAACCCTAGTCTAAATTCTTAAGTCAGTTACTGACAGAAGAACTTGATAACCATTACCAGAGCTTTGTTCACCTCAAACATTGCTTGCAAATCTTATTGATCACTTTTTCAACCCTCAACTAACAATCATCACAATCATTAGTCACCTCCATATATAGCTGGGCTCTTGGCTTAAGAGGACTTCTTAGTTAGTTAGGGACTGAGGGAGGAAATTGTACACTAAGTTCAGGTGTATAGTTGAGTTCTGACCTGCCAATTGAACCTGTTAGTTACACTTTCATAGTATAAACCTTATACTACACTCCATTGTGAGTAGTATATGCAGAGGAGTGACAGTTACTTTTAGAAGGCTGTCTAGAGTAGGGATCCTCCCTGTTGAGGTGATAGTGTAACCATATTATTAGGACAGTAGTCAGTAGGGCAGTAGGCATCTGGCTGGGTAAAGATCTTGTACCCTAGCAGATGTAACAGTAGATAGCAAGACTCAACATTATATTCATACCTCTGAGATATTGTCATAATGTCTCAATAACAATATTATGACATTATGAGCAACCTGCTCAAAGAAAAGCATGCCCTTGCTTCACTAAGGGCAAAGTTAGAAGAAAAGTGAGAGAGTGTGTGTTGGAAATGTAGGAGGTTTAGACACTGAGCCCAATACTGCAGAAAGGAAAAAGAGAAAAAAGAGAAACTGACTTCCCAAAATAAATTTGAAATTTTAGCAAGTAGAGTAATGAGGTGTGGGGTAGAGTTGAGAAGGCAAGAGGCAAAGCGAGAGGAATAGAGGGTGCAGTGTTATAAGTGTGGAGAAAAGGGGCACAAATGCAGGGAGTATTTGTTATAAAGGAAGGAACGAATGGAAAGGAAGCCAGTGCATCCTGTAAAGGGAAAAGTGCAGGAGACAGAGAGAAAGTTAAGAAGAGCAGAGAAAGGTGAAGAGGCAGTGTGTATGGTCAAGCTATGAGAAGCACAGCAAGAAAAGTGAAGGAGAAGCCTGGCATACATCTTACAATGGAAAGTGCAGGAATATTATGGAGAGGATATCCTAGATGGAATATGTCTACTTGAGATAGAGTAGTATACAGAGGAGGTAATAGCAACGTACATAGAATGTGAAAGGTGTGGAAGAGAACATTCAAAATCTTAAGAGAAGTATGGCTGAACATAGGAATAGAGAAAGTAGTGTAACAATCAACCTCATTTCATACAGGTGTTCACCATGATGCAACCACATTGTTATTGATGGGCTGTGATAGCTCTTAGTGATCACCCTAGATGGATATTCAGGAAGAGTTCTTCATTGGATTAGTCTACTACTTATACTATTTTACAGTAGCTGTATGACTATTAGTCCATGATCACATGTCCTTCCAGAATGTTCTATGATCACCTGACCTGGTCATATAATCTGATTATCTAAGCTCACATGCTATTTATATCTCAATCCTATTGTATAACTTAAGGTTATAGATCAGGTGTTCAAATACACAGGAAGTTAGTTCCTTTTTGGGACTCTCATAACATGGCCCCCTCTTCAAGTTTTTTCATCCCAAGAAATTTTTCCATCGACTCCAATTCTCGTCCCACCTCTTTTCCCTCTCTCTCTCATACTTTCTTTTCCCCCAACTATATAGTAATTTTGCCATAAACTCCCTTGGTAGTTCTCAACTAAATTCCTTCTTTTCTTCTCCTGTTACCTTAGTTCTTTGGCCTCTTCCCCATACTCCCTCTCAAACTCTTCTACCAATTCTTTTGCATTCTCCAAGTTTTCCCTACTCTCCTAAGTATCTCCTTCTGCCATATAGCCCTTCCATCTTACTAAGAACTTTTCTTTCCCTCATACCATTCTTTTGTTTAAGATTTTCTCTACTTCGAATTCCTCCTCTTTTTCAATAATAACTGGTTTTGGTGGTATTTTCTTCTGCCCCTCTACCTGTAGTTTGTAAAGTCGTACTCTACTTATGTTGACTACAGGGTGTATTTTAATAAACTTAGGTAGCTCTAATTCTATCGCATTACTAGAGACAACTCCCTTGACTTTGTAGGGGCCCATGAAATGTTTTGTCAATTTTTCTGATCTCCTCTCTTTCATCTGCCATTTCAAGTCCTTCATGCTTAGCAGTACTAAGTCCCTTACTCTATATTCCTTTTCCTCTCCATGCTTCCTATTTGTAAACTTCTTCATTTCTTCCTGTGCTTTCTCTAGTACTGCTTTTGCTTCCTCTTGGACCCTTTTCATCCTTTCTACGAACTTTTCTGCCACTTTGTATTTCCCCTTCCTTCTCCCCTCAAATCCCATCCTTGGATCCTGACCACAGTTTGTCTTGAATAGCAATATTTTTGTTGCCATGTGAATTTTGTTATTATATGTGAATTCTGCCGTTTCTAGTCAATGTGGCCACTGTTCTTGTTTATGGTTGATGAAGACCCCCAGGTATTGCTCTAACTCCTGGTTTATCCTTTCCGTTTGCCCATTTGTTTGAGGATGATAGGCCGTTGAAAGTTTCATTTGGATTTCCAACAAGTTATTTAGCTCCTTCATCATTTCCGCTGCAAACTGCACTCCTCTATCTGATATAATACTTTCTGGAAGTTCATGTAACTTCTATACATAATCTCAAAACAGCTTTGTGAGTCCTTCTGCTGATGTTTTCTCTGTTGTTGCTATGAAATGTGCCATTTTGCTAAAGTGGTCACATATTACTAAGATAGCATCATATCCCTGAGCTAGTGGTAGCTTAGTGATGAAGTCTGCCGAAATGTAACTCCATAGTTTCTCTAGGATTGTGTTAGGCATTAGTTTTTCCACTGGTGCTTTGCTCTGATTCTTGTATCTTTGACAAGCATCGCATCCATCCACATATCTTCCCACCTCCTTTGTTATTCCTGGCCACCAGTAATTCCTAGTGACTAGTTCTGCTGTCTTTCATCTCCCTCTATGCCCTCCTATTGGGGTGTCATGGTGTAATTGTATTATTTCCTCCCTGAGTTCCTCTTCTGGCATGTATATCCTCCCTTCCTTCATTACTATTTCCTCTTCTATTTCCCACTCTTCATTTTTCAATATTTTTATTCCTGTCTTCTTCAGCTCTTCTACTGCTTTTACTACCTTTTCATTGCCTTCCTGCGCCCTTTTGATTTTTTCTTTCAGGTCTCCTTCTTCTACCAGTATTTCTGCTCCTCTGACCCATTCTAGCTTTATTAGTTTCTGATCTTTGTTATCTCTCTCTACTCCCTCCTGCCAGTCTAGCCTCCTGCTCAGTCCATCTACTTTTTCCATGCTTTTTCCTGGAACATGCTTTAATATAAAATTAAACCATGATAGGTATAAAGCTTATCTTGCTTGTTTTCGGTTTAGCTTTTGACTCGTTATAAAATACTAGAGGTTTTTATGGTCTGTCCAGATTTCAAATTCGAGTTTTGCTCCTTCCAAGTAGTGTCTCCATGCCTCTAGGCACCTAATAACTGCCAACATCTCTTTGTCATGTATTTTGTAGTTTTGCTCTGTAGTGTTTAATGACTTAGAGATGAAGGCCACTGGCCTCTATTTCCCATTCTCACATTTCGTTAACAATATCTCTCCAGTTGCATAGTCTGAGGCATCTGCCTCTACTCTCATTTCCCCATCTATGTCTGGAATAGCTAAAACTGGCTCTGTGGTAAACACTGCTTTGAGTTTTCTGAACGCTTCCTCCTGCTCTTTCTCCCACTTTCATTTTTGCTCTTTTTCAACCAATACGTGTAATGGTGTAGCTATTTTGGCAAAGTCCTTTATAAACCTTTTGTAATAGTTGGCTAGGTCCAAGAACTTTTGCACCTCTTTGATGTTTCTGGATACTAGCTATTTTAACATACCTTCCACCTTTTCCTTCTGCATTTTCATCTCTTTTGGACCAATTACTACTCCCAGAAATTCTACCTCTCTTACTTTCCATTTACACTCATCTGGTTTCACAAATAGATCATTCTCTTCCAGCCTCCTTAATACTTTTTCTACTAGCTCATTGTGCCCTTCTTCTGTATCTGTAGCTACCAAGATGTCATTAATGAAGGTTGCTGTAAGGGAGCACTCGGAGGTATCCCAGAACATACTCAACTATAGTAGAAGAGGCATCTTAAGTAAGAGCATTGAATAGCCCAGAAGCTCTAATCAATGTTGAGGTAAGGTATTTTACTATACACCACTAATTATATATACTAGACTAGCCGGTCTATGTGCCAGTCGCTAAGGGAACACAGATTAGGACACTAATAACTACTATACCTAATAAGGCTATGTAGTACTAACCATGGCAACAAGAACAAGAGAGAAGGGAACTATGAATAGCAGGCTCTGAGGATTCAAGGGCAAGCTAGATAATACTTACCTATACCAGGTTACCTAAGCTACTTTAGAGTGTCCCCTTATAGTTGCAGTATCTCTTTGGTTTATGAGATCCCAGAATAGGTCATTCATCATTGTTTAGAAAGTGGCAGGGAAGTTAGTTAACCCAAAGTACATAACTGTGGGTTCATAGGCTCCAATATACATTGTAAATGCTGCTTTTCATTTATCTCCTTTTTTGATCCTGACGTTATTATATCCCCATCTTAGGTCTAGCTTCATAAATACTTTTCTCTTTCCTACTCCATCCAATATATCCGTTATGAGAGGGAGAGGATACCCATTTTTTATCGTCCACTAGTTTATGTGTCGATAATCCTGTACCATTCTTTGTTTTCCATCCTTTTTGGCTATGAAATGTACTGGTGAAGTTTGAGGTGACTTGGAAGGTCGGATATACCCTTTTCTTAGTTGGTCCTCCACAAATGCCTGTACCTCCTCTCTCTCTTCTCTTGACAATAAATACACCTTTCCCTTTTTTGGTACAAACGCCTCTTTTAACTCTATTGCATGATCCTAGGCCTTTCGCACTGGCATCCTCTCTAACTCTTTTTTCCTAAATACTTTTCTCTATTTCCAAAATTTCTTAGACACTAATTCCCTTAGTACTTTTTCATCCTCATCTTCTTCTGTTCTCTTTATTTTACTTCCTGCTTTCTTTTTCCATATATAAATGGGTACCATGTCATTTTTACTTCTCCCTTTTCCCAGTCTATTTCTGGGTTGTGGACTGCTAGCCATGATATCTGTAAGGGGCACACTTGGTGAGGCACCCAGTCACACTGCAATATAGTAGAGCAAGCGTCTTAAGTAGAAGCGATAAATAGCCCAGGAGCTTCAACTATTATTGAGGTAAGGTATACTACCGTACATCACTAACTATATATACTAGACTAGCCTGGTCTGTGTGCCAGTCGCCATGGACACTTACATCAGGACAATAATAACTACACTACCAGATATAGCTATGTAGTACTATGATGGAGACCCGAACTAGAGAAAAGGGAACTATAAACTGCAGACTCCGAGGATCCGTGGGAACGCTAGCTGATGCGAACTCTACCAGGTTATCTAAGCGATCTCAGGGTTGTCCTCTTACAATATCCCTAATATTACTTCTGTTTTTCCTAGATTACACATGTCCATTCTTGCTCTTTTCATATGTCCCTTAAAGAACATATTGCACTCAACCTAGTGCATTATAGCTCCTCCCACATTTGCCGTTCTATTCACATTTCTTACTCAAAGGGGATTTTTTAACTTCTCCATTTTAAACCCCTTTTCCTTAGCAAAGGTCATGTCCATGAATAGACCAGTTGCCCTGCTATCTAACAACACTTTTACTGCTACCCCTTCATGGTTTTCCAACTTCTCTAGTCCTATTTTCAACTAGATCTCTTTTAGCGGCCATAGTGTGTGCCACACATTTCTTACTCTCTCAGTTGTATTGGTGAAGTTTGATTTATTGTCCAGTTTCTCTGGGCACAATACACTGTACAAATTGTTGAAGGCCAGTTGAGAGCTCACTGTTCTCCATTGTCTTTTGCCAACTCCTGTGGTGTTTCTACTACCCTCCTCTTGTGCCTTTCCCAATAATTTTTGGCCATATGGCCCCACTTTCCACATACATAGCATATCCTATCTTCTCCTCTTCCCTTATCCACATCTATTGCATTTGGGTCTCTCTGTGGACCTGATTGATTTCCCCCTCTATTGGCTGTATTTTCTTCTTTCTTATATCCTCCACTCGTTTCCCATTATCTCCACATTATCTGTCCCCCTCTTCCTCCATATGATCCTCTCCCATAACCTCCCCTTGGCTGTGCATTTCCCCCTGGGCATGTTGCATTTCTCTCTAGCATTCTCTCTTCTGCTCTACTCTGCCTTTGGTTTCTGTCCAACCTCACCGCTCTTTCTTGCCACTCTTCTATGGTAGACAGCAGTTCCTCTGCTTTGGCCAACTTCCTCCTGATGGCCCCATTTAATCCTCTTTTAAATTCTTCAATAAGGGGTCTTCCCTCATAGCTGCTCCTTCTGGCAACCTTTTTAAATTCTTGGACATACTTATCGCATGTCCTTCCCCCTTGCTCTATTGTCCACAACTGTTCTACTTTTCTTTCCTCTTCCAATGTCTCCCCGAATTCATTTCTTATTTTTGTGAACAACCTCTCTGTCGTTTCGATTTCTGACTCTCCCTTGGCTAGTTCATCTAATAAGTTGTCCTTCCACACTTCTGCCACTCCTCCTTGTATATATGATAATACCTAAGCAATTTGGGTTGTTACTGCTTTCCCATTCATCTTCATCCTTAAGTATAGATAAGCTGTGTTAATAAACACGCTCACTTTCTCTATCTTTCCACTAAACATCGGGGGTCTTGCAACCTCTACTCTGCTTCCCTGCTGTTGGAGAAGCATAGTGGTGACCTGCTGTTGCAGGGTGGTGATCATAGAGAGAAGTTGTTCCTCTCTACTAGATAGTAGTAGGCAAGAGACAGGTGCCAGGGATGGTTTCTCTTGTTGCTGTTGTTATTGTTGCTGAGACATTTTGTGTAGTGGTGGTGATGGTGATGGTGATGGGGATGATGATTCGTATTCTGATGATTCTTGATCCAGGGTGACTACCTAAGGCTATGTCTAACAGGGCGTGTAATCTTTATCTGTCTGGAGTTCTACTGCCTTACTGACTACTGCCCTAATCAAAATGTATACGATTGCCCCTAAGAAGGGAACCCCTAAGCTAAGTGACTTCCTAAAGAATAACCACCAATCCCCTGCATGTACCACTCACAATAGAGCATAGCACGGAGTTTATACAAAGAAATAGGTAAAGAACAATGCCTGATTCCAAGGTCAGGGCACTTAAACTTAGTGCCTAGTCTCCTCCCTCAGTCCTTAACTGACTGAGAAGTCCCCTTTACAGCTAGGGCCCACTATCCAAGATGCTTGTGAGCACTGTGCTTACTAGCAAGGAAAATAAGAGAATAAGTAGATGGTGAGGTCGCAAGGTGCGAGGTCACCATTAGGGATCGAGTTCTTATGTTATTGATGGACTGTGATAGCTCTTAGTGATCACCCTAGATAGATGTTCAGGAAGAACTTGATGAAGTTTTTTGTTGGATTAGTCTACTACTTATACTATTTTACAATAGCTGTATGACTACTAGTTTATGATCATATGTCCTTCCAAAATATTCTATGATCACCTGACCTAGTCACATGATCTGATTATCTAAGCTCCCATGCTATTTATATCTCAATCCCATTGTATGACTTGAGGTTATAGATTAGGTGTTCAAATGCATGGGAAGTTAGTTCCTTTTTGGGGCTCTCACAACACATATAGACCACTTCTTTATTTCAGATTACTTCATATATCTAATGGCTCAATCAGCGCCTCACTGGTAGGGCATGTTCTTTACTTAGCAGATCTCATGTTTGCCATATGTTCTCCTCATTACTATCTCATAGTATATAGGTATATATACAGTAGATACTCTTCTGTATTCCTTATGCTTTACCAATTATATCATTCCCTTCCTTCCTCTACTCTCAATTCATCCTCGAGTCTTTACTTGAGTGTTGCAACCTGAGTTACTTGTTAAGGTTGTAACAAGTAGATACACATAAATGTGTAACAGTAAAAGTACTCTTGGATAGTGGCACCACAGAGATGTTCATAGACAGAAAAATGACCAAGAAACACAGTTTCAAAATAATAAGACTAGAGAGGCCTCTAAAAGTGAAAAATGTGGATGAAACAGAGAATAGTGGAGAAAATATCACATATCAGGTAGAAGTCAATGTTTTTTACAAAAATCATGTGGAAAGAATGAGAATGGATGTATGTAATTCAGAGAAGACAGAAGTGATACTGGAAATGCCTTGGTTGCAAGTGCACAACCCAGAAATAAATTGGAAAACAGGAGAAGTAAAGATGACGAGATGCCTACCTTTGTGTGGAAGAAACCTGGCAGTGAAAGAAGATATAGAGCAGAGAAAAAAGATAGGGAAGAGGATAAGAAATGTGAAGAAGGCCAATAGAGATGAATGAGAATAGACAATGGAAGAAAAGTTCAATGAGAAGATCAAGCTAGATAGAGAAAAAGTGAAAGAGATAGTGCCACAAAAATTTCATAAGTGACTAAAAGTATTTGGAAAAGTTAAGTTAGAAAGAATACCAACAAGGAAACCATGAGACCATGTAATTAATCTGAAAGAAGATTTTGTCCCAAAGAAAGGAAGGACATATTTAATGTCCAGGCAAGAGAAAGAGGAAGTGTGAGAGTTTGTGGAAGAACAGTTGTGGAAAGGGTACACTCAACTCTCAAAATCGCCACAAACCTCACCAGTATTCTTTGTGGGGAAAAAGAATGGAAAGAAAAGAATGGTACAAGATTATTGATACCTCAATAAGGGGACAGTCAAAGACAATTACCCCTTGCTTTTAATTTCAGACCTGATCAACACTATAGAAAAAAAAAGAGTGTTCACAAAGATGGATTTGCGATAGGGGCACAATGATGTACAAATTAAAAAAGGAGATAAGTGGAAAGTAGCATTCACAATGCATCTAGGAGTCTATGAACTCACTGTCATGTTTTTTAGTCTTACAAATTTGCCAGCAACCTTTCAGGTGATGATGAATGATATCTTGAGAGACCTTATAAATACAGGAGAAGTAGTAGTGTTTATAGATGATGTCTTGGCAGGAACAGAGGAAGAAAGGAAACATGATGAAATAGTTAAAGAAGTGCTAAGAAGGATGGAGAAAAATAACCTCTACATAAAGCCTGAAAAGTGCATGTGGAAAGTAAGAGAAATCAACTTCCTGAGGCTAGTAATAGGGTCAGGAGGGATTAAAATACAGGAGGAAAAAGTAGTAAAAGTCCTAGAATAGCCAAGACCAAAAACAGTTAAAGAGGTATAGAGAAGTTTCTAGGATTAGCAAACTATTATAGGCAATTTGTCAAAGACTTCACTAAAATAGCTAAATCAATACACAAATTGGTCAGAAAGAATGAAAAATGGAGTTGGAGAGAGGAACAAAAGATGGCATTCAAGCAGTTGAAGTAGGTGTTTATAACACAACCAGTGTTAGTAGTACCAGATTTAGATAAGGAAATGAGGGTGAAGACAGACACGTCAGAATATGCAATGGGAGGAGTGTTATTGATGAAGTGTGAGGATGAGAAGTGGAGGCCAGTGGCTTTTATCTCAAAATCATTGAATAAGACAGAAAGAAATTATGAAATTCACAATAGAGAGATGTTAGCAATAATCAGATGCTTAGATGAGTGAAGACATCTGCTGAAAGGAGCACAAAGTAAATTCAAGATTTGGAGTGACCACAAAAATCTAGAGTACTTCATGAGTAGCCAAAAGTTGAACTATAGACAAGTAAGATGGGCATTGTACCTGTCCAAATTCAACTTCACACTTGAACATGTGCCAGGATCCAGTATGGGAAAAGCTGACAGCTTAAGCAGACAACCAGACTAGCAGAAAGAGATAGAGAAAGATAACAAGAACAGAACATTGTTAAAGAAAGAGTGGTTAGAAGCTAAAGTAATGCAAGTAGCGGAAGTAATGATAGATGAAATAGATCTATTAGAAAAGATAAGAGGATCAAAGAAAAAAGACAATGAGGTAGTAAAGGCAGTGGAGGAAATGAAATGAGCAGGAGTTAAAATGCTGAGGGATAAAGAATAGAGAGAGGAAAACAAACTTATGCTAAGGGATAGAAAAGTATATGTTTCTAAAGATGAGAAATTGAGGGCAGAAGTTATCTGGCTACATCATGATATACTGGTAGGAGGGCATAGAGGACAGTGGAAGATGACAGAGTTGGTCACTAGGAATTTCTGGTAGCCAGAAGTAACAAAGGAAGTCAAAAAGTATATAGAAGGATGCGATACGTGCTAGAGAAATAAAAATCAAACAGAGGCACCTGCAGGGAAATTAATGCCAAATGCAGTACTAGAGAAACCCTGGACACACATATCAGCAGACTTTATTACAAAGCTACTGCTAGCATAGGAATATGATAGTATATTGGTAGTATACGATAGAATGACAAAGATAGTATACTTCATGCCTATTATGGAAAAGACTTTGGCAGAAGGAGTAACAAGATTATTCTGGGATAACATCTGGAAATTACATAGATTACCAGAAAGTATTATAATAAATAGAGGGGCATAATTTACAGCAGAGATGATAAAACAATTGAATTGAATGTTGGGAATAGATACAAAATTGTTGACGGCATACCATCCACAAACAGATAGTCAAATAGAAAAAATGAATCAGGACCTAGAACAGTACCTGAGGATGTTTATTGATCATTGACAAGAACAGTGGCCAAATTGGTTAGCAACAGCAGAGTTTGCATATAATAATAAGGTGCAGACTAGTACAAAAGTATTGCCATTCAGAACAAATAATGGACAAGATCTATGCATAGGATTTGAAATGAGAAAGAAGGAAAAATTTGAGAAGGCAGAAGAGTTCGCAATAAGGATAAAGAAAGTATATGAGAAAGCAAAAGCAACACTAAAGAAAAGCCAAGAGGAGATGAGAAAATACACTAATAGGGAAAAAAGCAAGGTAGAAGAATATAAAGTAGGGAACTGGGTGCTTTTGAGCACAAAAGATCTCAAATATCAGATAAAGAGAAGATAATCGAAAAAACTGACGGAACAATTTGTAGAACTTTACCAAGTAAAAGGAATCATCTCAACAAATACCATAGAGTTAGATTTGCCAAGCACAGTTAAAATATATCTAGTAGTAAATATCAGCAGAGTATGTAGATATAAAGATTAAGTTGAAGGCCAGAAAAAGGAACAACCAGCACCAGTTATAATCAAAGAAGAAGAAGAATACAAAGTGAAGAAAATACTAAACAAGAAAAAGTTCAGAGGAAAGGATCAATATTTGGTACAATGGAAAGGATATATGGTGGAAAAAGACACCTGGGAACCAAGAGAGAACCTAGGAAATGCAGAGGATTTAGTCAAAGAATTCAAGGAAGAGTATGATGAAATTGAAAGGGTAAGGAAAAGAAAGAACAATAAAGAAGATAGGAAAGGGAAATTGCCAGGTAGGTATACAGTAAAAATGCTATACAGATGGAATGACAAGAGATTTGATGAAGAATATTAGGAATGATTAGAGAGAAATTGGAAAAAATAGAAGAGAAAAGGAAAGAAAAAACTAGAAAAGATTGATGAAGAGAAAGAAGAAGAAATTGAAGAAGAAAGAATAGAGGAATGGAATGAAGAAAATGAGATGGTGTAAGGGGACCCCTCACACATGACCCTGGAGTGCCCCCCAACATAATTTCATTATGCAGCCCCTGGTTACCAAAGAGTGGAATGCAAGGGCATTTTAGTATATATTGTAGATTATTCCCTCCAGGAGCCTCATCTAATTCTCTGAGGAATCTCCTGGAGGTGAGTTGTAATATATTCCATACTATAATTTAACTGAGGAA
>Ga0153998_1000058_pt1 | contig 16570 bp, 15 predicted proteins | sample TSNC082MetaG_FD_104725 | JGI IMG/M metagenome (GOLD analysis project Ga0153998, IMG submission 104725) | Attine ant fungus gardens microbial communities from North Carolina, USA - TSNC082 MetaG | ecosystem: Host-associated > Fungi > Mycelium > Unclassified | place: USA: North Carolina, Lumber...
ATAACTGACATTTGATGTAAGTCTCGCGTCAACCACTCTTTCGAGTAGCGTCCAACATGTACAGTGCAATCGCATGCATACTATTCTGCCAGTCGTTTTTTCACTACAAGAATACAAGAATGCATGGGAGAGGTAAATACTTGAAGCACTTCCGGTGTCTCCGGTTTTTTCGCAGTCATGTCGCTATGGAAACTTTTTGTTAAAGTTGACATCTCTTTTGTTTATAGTGGATATCCGCTGAGCTTGAATCAGGCTAATTTAAAAGAGCTGTTCAAGTGATGGCGAATCAGCTCTTGCAAGTCCATTCTTTACCCTCATTGTTCCAAATTTAGCAGACGATGGAGCTGTATCACCAATTTTAATTTTAATACACTGTTTTTTTAGAGAATTTCCAGGGTGTTCTGGCCCTCAAACACTATGGATTTTAGACCTTCATGAGGGTTCCCTCCAAGCTTTACCTGGATATCTTTACCAGAATCTCCAGATCTTCCAGATCCAACTCCTTGAGCTACAGTTAGTATCATTATGGCATACATGTCATTGGAGCTTGAGTGGATTTTTTCTGCAGGAATTACTAGGGCCCACCATGAATAGAGTATACTTGTGGGGGGATAAAGTCAAGGTTGAAGTGTCATAACAGATATAATTGGGAGGAAGAAGAGTAATTAGATCATTTCAAAGATAGAGCATAGTGTCATGACTTGGTGAAGCAGTTAAGTCAATATTTCTTTTTCTTTTTCTTTTCATTTCTTTTTCTCTTAGTTCCTAAAGATTGGACATGTGGGATAGCTGGATGAATTGGAGTGCATGGGACATTACAAATAAAGATAAATAGTGAAAAGTATATAAGTAGTGTACAAGAATTGAATGAGGACTCTATTGAGTTCTCCTTGTCAACTTAGACTAGGAGTAGGTTTAAGTCATCACAGCTAGAACCTTACACAGTGGGTTTTAGTATTTCCAGATATATGTTATGGAATTCTCAGACTGTATCTTTTGTATAGCATAGATTATAGGCCAGTTCTATTACAAAATTTATTTGGACCTATCTCTATTAATTTCTATGGTACTAATAGTGCTCAAAGGGTGCAAAAGGGAATTGCTCACTAGATTAAACAATGAAGTACAATATTAGCTCCCAATTACATACTAAAGGTTCAAGAGGATAAAGCAGAGATGAGGGTTATTAAAAGGGATATTAAAACTATATGTAGCTTTATGTAAAATTAAGGTTTGTTGATAATGAATATAAGATCTCTCTAAATTGTTATATTCTCCCTAAGACGTTAACCTTTACTGTAAGGCTCTAGCCAAGGTGACTTAAACCTACTCCAAGTCCAAGTTGACAAGGAGAACTTAATAGAGTTCTTATTTATTTCTTGTACACTACTTATATAACTACTGCATGGTCTGTGCACTACTTTCCCACACTCATCATGTGATATGTCACATTTTTTTTTGATGTGACACTGTGACATTCTGGTATATGACACTTTCCTGTACTTCTTCCTTGTATAATAAGTCCAAAAGAAAATAAAATAAAAAGAAATATAAATAATAACTTAGCCATTTTTGCCAAGTCATGACATTTACATACTGTAACAAAAGCTTCTTTGGAAAATATAGTTAGGTAATCTCTTATAGACCCTCTATACTCAATTTGTAAGACCTTAAACTAAATGCCTTAGGACCACTCTATCACAAATAGCCACTTACTGATTTGTGATTAGTGAATTTGATATTCAAAGAGCTCAAAAAAGCAAAGTTAGACTAGTAACAAGAGATGTTGTTAAGTCTGAGGTCTAATTCTCAGACAAAGAGTCCTTACATACAAAATTATAATCGTCCATGTACTAGTACAGATCATCACATACTACTACCTATTGTTCTACATATGGTAGTGCCTTTGTACTGGAAATAGCAATAACTTAACCATATGGAGGCTGTCCTTTGTTCTAGCAAATGACTATCTATGGGTAATTAATTAATATTTATGTGCAAACATTGAGAACTTCATATCTCCATTAATATTAATTGTCTTAGGGTTGTTCTAGGCTCATTCTGAGTGTTATGAAGAGGGCTTTTTCTGAGCCTAGAAGTGAAGCATTGATCATGGTGGTTTTTGAGATATCAGCAATTTAATAAATAGTACTATAGTGGTTACCTACTGATATGCCTGATATCTTAGCCAATATTAATTGCCTTGAGATGTGACTGGTATTGATTAGAAGGTCTTTTCAAGGGCTTTCTGTGTCCATTAAGACTATGGGAATTGTTAAAGAATTGGTGAAGATAGGTCCAAATGAAGTTTGTGACATACTTCTTATTCAAGTTGATAAGAAGAACTTAATAGAGTTCTTGTTAGATTCATTAAGCTACTTATACACAATAATAACACTAACCCTAGCTAGTATCTCATGTATCCTAATATAAGAAAAGAAAAATAAATATTAACTTAGTTGTTTTGCTAAGTCATAACATAGTTGCTCTCTTGTTTATATCCCCAATACTGAACTTTACAAGTATGATACAATCCAAGTATATCTTCAGTAGTTTCCAAGACCAACCAAATATTTAGTATCTTTGAGTTAATCATCTCATCTAATACCACTAAAGGTATAAACTCTAAAACTCTGAAATTAAAATATATTAATTCCCTAGAGATGAGCCCATAAGTCATGTGATGTCATGACTTAGCAAAATGGCTAAGTTATTATTTAATATTTCTTTTCTTTTTCTTTTCTTTTTTCTTCTTTATTACTAAGGTGAAGCATAAGAAGATATCACATGATAGTTGCAGAGTCACAAAGGTATGACAGTGGTCACAGATTTGGTCACATCACATGGAGTCACAAGTCACAGTCACAGCATGTGGCAAAGAAGTCAGTTGACGAGTAACATAGAGATCATGGGAGATAAGGAGTATAGCCATAATAGTAATTGTATATATAGTGTAGTAAATCTAACGAGAACTCTATCAAGTTCTCTTTGTCAAATGCTGATAAAGAGCAGTTGGCTTTATTCTGGCTCAGGAGTTGGCTCACTAACATGTGACTTATATCAAAACTAGCTGAGTAATAAAATAAACAAAATAATAAGACATTTGGTATTATGAACATTGAGTAGGACTACGGTTATTATCAGCCATGGTCTGATAATGAGTGGCTAGTAGATGAGATATTGGTAATACTAGACAAGGATGTCACTATGTAGTAATGCATTGAATGTCTAAGAACTCTCACAGGACAATGGACTCATGGTATAAACAGGACTCTTTAGTGAAATCTTGGACTATTTCTTTCTTTTATCTTTGGACTTGTGCTAAATAGGATAACATTGAACTAACCTATTATTAGACATTGACTTGACTTGTTACCTTCTTAGCTTCTGTCACTGGACTGTCACTTAACTAGTCACCTTTAGTTACAAGTAGTGTTATCACATTGTAACATAGTCATAACCCCTAGTTAGGATAAATACAGACCAGAAAAAGAAGGGAACAGCAAGTTCTCTCTTTCTGTATTCCTCCCAGTATTCTTATTACTTTGAGGGATTAGTACTCTTACTTGTCTTAGAACAATCTCAAGGGTGCTACTTAAAGTCTTGTTGACATCTCTCCTCTGATATAACTTCACTGAAAACCTTAACTGGATCCTCTGATGAGGAGCATGAAAATATCAAGTGTTAGATATAGGCTTTAAGTTGAAACATATATTTAACTAAGGTCTAGAGTCTTAACATTTGGTTAGTTTTGGAAGTAGTTTTTCTTTTAATATAAAGTACCTTGTTTTTTTTTTTAAAAAAAATCATTAATTTTTTATATAGAGCATATAGGCAAGCCATGGCAGCACACCCCTAGCACATGTTGTAAGTGTGTCTTCTAGACCCCAACTATAGTGTGGGGGTAGCCTTTGGGCTACCTGCATAATAGTGTGTGCTTCATCATCTCATTCTATTTCTATTTCATTTATTGGTTTTCTCATTCATTTAATTTCTATTTCTATTTTATTATATAATTATGTAATTATCAATAGTAAAAGTGATGCAACACAAAAATATATATAGATCTTTTTGACCTTCAACTACAAAACTCAAAGACCACTTTCCCCTCTGAACTCGTTATCCTTCCCACAATAGTCAGTAGCCTAGGTAAAGAAATTATATACTAAATGACAGATACTAGTATCCAAAATATGCTCCTACCAATGTTTTAATCCTTTTCCTAGTCTTCTATACCTTGTAACTGGACTAACCCTCCTTGTACATAATACTTGTAAATGGACACTGAAACAGGTACTCCAGTTAGACTCCTTTTCAGGTAGGTACTGGTAACTTCTCAGTGAGCCAAAGCTCTATGAGAAAGGCTTGTATTAGTTTATTTTATCAACAGCATATTCACTATTTTTTATCAAAGCCCAACCTATGTAACTTTCTGCAATGGTAAAGATAAAGTAAAGGTAGCCTACCCATGTTTTGAGCATTGGGGCTCTACCATTGGGTTTTTTATTAGGAGATTAAAAAACCACTTGGATGGCAGTATTAACTCAGTATGATCCTTTTGGACTACTATCTGCATTTTGGATGCCATTCTCTAGGAAACTAAAGCAAGAAAAGCTCCACCAACAAGAGTCTTAACTGGTACAATGCATCCAATATATGTCACAATGATCACAAGTTAGACATGAATAAATAAACAAAGTAGACATAAAGATAGAAGGTGAAATCATGACAATATTAATAGTAAAGGTTTAGTAGAACAAAAGTCTTCCAAGAGCCATTATGGCCTCAAGGGAAAAGATGATGGTAGTTGAAAGATATTGATATAAAGTGTCTTGTATAAAGTACAATTAATATAAATAAATTATGGGAAAAATCAACAAGGTCATGTGATTCTATTTATTTTGATTTTGCATTTGTATTCTGCAACAAGCAAGCTAGTACTAACATTGCTTCTCTCCCTTTAACTACTACCATCTTCTCTCTTCTGGTTGTAATAGCTGTTGGGGGGACTACTATACTACCAAACCCCTTACACTAATATTGTCATCATTCACCTTCTGACATTTATTTCTGCCCATCCTTTGAGGTAGCACCTTTTTCTATCTCATGCTAGATGTATGAGCATTGTGTCATATGTTCAGTACCTTTGACCTAATAGAGACTTGTCAAGTTATGAGTCTCTTAGTTCACAGGAAAGAATTTCAAGTAGTCACTTCTGCAAATAGGACAGACTAGGTATTCTATGAAGCCCTTGGCCTCTGGCCCTTTTTCCTATAAATTGTCCTGAAGTCATATATTAAGACAACTAATGATTAATAGCTGCTTGAGAGTATCTGGCTCTTTGTGACCTACAAGGAAAAGTCCTAGTACTTGCCCATAGATGGGATGCCTTGCTTCCTACCTATATCTTATTAGGAAGGCAATCCTAGGTAAGCTAATCAGGAGAGACTGAGATAGCATGAACTGTCCTTGGCCCCTTCACATAAAGCTTTGGCTTGTTGTGGAAGTCACTAGTGTCTTCCCAAAAGGAGGTCTTACTAGAGTACTGGGAGATAGTATTTGTGATTTTGTGTGTGATGTGAGAGAGCTGATTTAATCAGGGCATGGAATGTGGAGTGGAAGTGGAGTCAATATGGCAAGTACATGTGTTAGAAGCTAGGTTATCCTTTTTTTTTCTATAATTAGTCATTCCTTTCTTTCAGTACCTACTCTTCTTGGCCTCATGCTTAGGTAGTATAGAAGGTGCATTTATAATATGTATCATAGGGTTGTAGTCCCTTAACCTGTTTTTAGCTACTGTAGTCTGCCTACATACTCCATGTTATAAAAGTAATGATTTAAAAAAAAAAAAAAGCTTGTACTAAGACACAAAGGGCCTAAGCAGGACCTAATGTTAGGTAATGTGTTTACAAAAGGCATATGACCATAGGTGAGGGATGTAGGCAAAGTTTTCAAGTGAATATTTGGGGTAATATAATTCTATGATTTGAACATGTTGAAATATCTTTCTCTTATATTACTATCTTGATAAAGTGGTCTAGTAACAAAGATGTAGTTTGGTTAGCAATGAGGCTATGGTGACATAGATGTAAGACTATCTCAATCTGAGATAGTCTAACTTTAGTTCCACAACTTGCATTATCTCCTGCTTTATATACTTATATGAACAACTCTTGCAGATATTCCCCTCAGTCATCTACCACTTGGGTGATATCTGAGATATGTTATTATATTGTCTTACCAATACTGAACTCTCATTTGTTTTGTATAGCTACTTTATCTTTTAGGTTACAGGTTCCCATGCTCAATAAAGCCTTATATACTAATATGTCAGTAGTCACAACAGCCTTCTCTGAGACAGACAAATTTGATGGTACAAACTAGTCCTTATGGCAAAGACTCATCTATACAGTAGCTATGTCAAAAGAAGTTTTTGGATACTTAGATAAATCTATCAAATGCCTCTCCACTTTACCAGCTACAGCAACTACACTTGCTATACCTGCCACAACAACTGTACCTACTGAGACACTGTGGGACTCTAAAACCCTATCACTCAAAGAATGGAAAATATGTAATGCCTGGATATTAAGCTTACTCATGCTCAACACAAGAAACCCAGCTAGACTAGGAATCAACATTGATGGCATAGCTACTGAGGTCTGGACCTCATATATTAGCACTTACAAAAAGGCATGTAATATAGCATGGTTGAATGCAGAACAGATACTGCAAAACACACTTTACACAGATCATACTAACTTCACTGACTTCATTATTAACATGTGTACTAAATGGTCAGATGCTAGGGCTTTGGGGTCTAAAATTAACAATGAAGACTTTAAAGATATTATTATATCTGCTTTATCTGAATCCTGGAGCTCTGCAACTGTACCACTTTATGACCCAAATATAACATTAGCAGATACTATATAGCTTACCTTTAGATCTGGCATACAAAATCCCACAAAAATCAACTCACCAACATCAGCCAAAATACAATAGCACTTCATATATCCAATCCTAGACAAGAGCAAAGATCTCAGCTTGTTTGCACCAACCCAAACTGTTGACATTGTGGTCATACCATTGAGATGTGCTACTGGCCAGGAGGAGGCAAAAAGGAACAGTTTCTCCCTAGTTTTGGAAAGAGAAGTAGAATTAGAGGATCAGCAGCAAATACTCGACAAGGAAGCAATAAACCACTACCTACTATAAATGCTGCCTCTATCAGTGAAGAAAATGATCAAGTTTTTACTTGTATAACAATGGGCAACTCCAAGTTCAAGGTACATACTATCCCATACCTCCAACCAAACCACAGATCTGATGATTATACATCCCTCAGTTTTAGTATCTCCAACCAACAAATATACAATGCAAAGAAGGTGGTAAATAGTCATAGACATGTATCTGGAGAAATTTCATTAGTTTGCTGTACTAATCCTATTAATAAATCTGATATTCCCATACTTCTTAATTTTGGTGCAAACAACTATTGCTTTGCTGATATATCATTGTTTATGTCCTATACTCTCTTTGACCAACTATTACCTAGACTTACTGCTGAGAAAAGGCTGATGTTCAATATTGCTGGAGAAGGAAGTGTTAAACTCTAGACAAATGTTAATAGAGAAAGAAGAATGGTTACCTTTAATAACATCTTATACATATCTGGGTTAAGGTCTAACTTGATTTCAATGGCCAGATTAAGCATTAAAGGAGCAAAAGTGTACTTTAAGGCTATCATAAGGACTAAAACTGGGATAGACTTTATATTAGCGACATGTTCAGGATTACTTTATGTGGTCGAAATGGACAAAATACAACCTACCACCTTTACAGCACAGTTAAAGCAAAAACATACTAGTTTTGCCACATGGTACAGATGCCTAGCTTATGCCAGGGCAGAAACCATTCAACAAATGATATCCAAAAACCTTGTGGATAGGCTCAATATCTGTGGGAAATTGTCAATAGGTGGATTATGTAAAGATTGCATATATGGCAAATATACTGCACATCTATACAATGATCACAAGTCAAAGGAAAAGAAAGTTCTTAAACATATGTATATTGACATATGGGGTCTATGCCAAGTACAATCTGCTAGTGGTGCAATCTATTTCATGATAATCATGGATGGTTTTTCCTCATATAGAACAGCTGCATTCTTAAAGTCCAAGTCAGCAGAAATTACACTGAAAGTCTTCAAAGGCTTTTATACTGAGACAGAACAGCAAACTAGAAAAAGACTAAAACATATGAGGTTGAACATGGAAAAGGAATGGTATAATACTGTATGGGAACAATACTGTGTAGAACAGAACCTGGATTTTGAATTTACAATACCATATGCTCACCAACAAAATGGAGTAGCAGAACAATTAATGTAAACTATACTTGATGGAACTTGAACTGTTTTGGCTAAATCTGAATTACTAGTAAAGTACTGGGCAGATGCTGTGTGAACAGTGGTGTATATTTGGAATCTCTTACCTAATTCTTAACAAGACCTCTAGCTGTTTCTGACTTACATAAGGATAGCAATAGCAAGCAAACAATCTCCACTGCCAACAACACCACTTCTGGTACAGCACTCAAAGAATTAAATAATACACCCAATGACCTACCGTTAGCTCTTAGAAGATCCCATAGAACTATAAAACTAAGCACTCATCTATAAAAATCAATTGAATACCTCAACAGACCTATTGCAAATAATGTAGAAAGTGAAAACTAGATCTCTAGAACATTTAAAGAAGCAATGCAATGACCAGACCTATGGTGGGAACCTATGGCTGTGAAAATAGCAATGCTAAAAGTTAGGGAAGTTTATGAGATAGTACTAAGACCAGTGGGTAGAAACATAGTTGGATCCAAATGGGTTTATGTAGTAAAGTGGAAAGAGAATAGAGGACTGGAAAAATGCAAGGCAAGAACTGTAGCAAAGGGGTTTACTTAGGTTATAGAAGAAAATTATGAAGAAACATACATATCAGTGGATTGGCTAGAATCAGTCTGTCTTGTTTGTGTGGTTGCAGCATCTCGATAACTCTGTCTTTGGCAGATTGATTTTGTGTTTGCTTTTCTCAATAGTGGCAATGCATATGAGGTTTATATGGAATAACCAAAAGGATTTGAGGAAGGAAAAGATGCTTATATATGGAGACTTAGAAAAACTCTCTATAAGACAATACAAGGTGCACATGACTGGGCTGAAAACTTAGACAAAACATTTGAAGAGTATGGATACTACAAGTTAAAAGCAGATCCTCAAATCCATTTTAGGGTTTATGGTGATGAATTCACATTAATGTCAACTTAAACAGACAATATCTTAGGTGTTTCTTCAACTATCAAAGGTGAAATCCTAGTGAAGTCACAGCTTGGTACCAGCTACAAAATAAAGGATCTTGGAGAAGAAAAATTAATCCTAGGAATGCAAATAGATAGAAACCCTACTACTGGAGATATAATCTTGTCCAAAAGGGTATATTGTGAACACATGATAAAATGCTTCAATATGGAAAATTGCTCTCCAAAATTAATCCCACTATCCACCTGGCCTGCTACTGATAACTGACAACTGCCCCAACATACCTGATGAAATCACTGAAATGAAAAACACATCCTATCGAGAGGTACTTGGATCACTAATATAGTTGCAAGTTACCACACGACCTAACATCTCTTATGCTGTTACCTTACTATCTCGCTTTGTCCACAACCCTGGAAAATCACACTGGTCTGCAGTCAAATATGTCCTAGCTTACATCAAAGGGACTTTAGACTATGGGTGTTATAAACTCTCTTAAACCCGGTGTTCAAGTTACAAAGGAATTATATAAACCAGGATGAAACTGAGCTTCTACTATGCTATTGACTACTATATATACTATGCTTGGCCTCGTGTCTCCTTTTTACATCATTATCTCGTGTCCTTCTCTCTGTACTATGTCACAAGTCTGTTATGAAACAAGGTAAATTCGTTACATTATCCCCCCTCTAAGATCGCATCTTCGTGATATTGGCATATGTTTTCCCAGGTAATTGAATAACAGGAACTCTAGGGGCATCTGGGTGTTTTTGGTGAAATTCCTTGCATGATCTTGGAGCTCCTTTGACTACTTCAGCTCTATTTTCCCAAGTTCTCTCTTCTAGTGGTTGATCTTTTCATTTGATGAGATATTGTAATTTGTCTCCTCTCCATCTAGAGTCAAGTATCTCTTCTACTTCCTATATGCAAGTTTGGTCAATAGGATTAGTGACCCTATTATTGGATCTCTGTAACTGTTACTCAAATATAGGTGTCACATAAGATATGAGATATGACTCGTTGACGACTAGATGAATAGATTTCCATATAGAGGGAATCTTGAGTTTATAAGCCAATTTGCTGATTTTTCATATTATAGGAAATAGTCCCAATCATTTAGCTGACAATTTCTTCGAGGGTTGATTTATGTTGTAATGTGCTGCATTTACCCATACTAAGTCACTGCTTTTTCGTTTGACCTCCGGTTTCTTCTTTGCATCCTACTTTTTCTTCATCACTTTGTTTGTTTTCCTTAGTGCTATTTCTACTCTACTCCTAATCTCTTTGATTGTTTTGAGAAATTGTTCCGTCCCTGGAGAGTCTTCTGTTGATGAATTCATATTCTCTCCAATGTTTGGATGATGACCTAGATTGATTATGAAAGGTGATTGTCCTGTACTAGAGTGAATCTAGTTATTGTATGAGAATTCTGCAATTGATAGCCATTCTGCCCAGTCATTTTGTCTATAATTACAGTAGAGTCAGAGATATTGTTCAAGTTCTTGATTAACTCTTTCTATTTGGCTGTCGGTTTGGGGATGGTAAGTGGTCGAGGGATTTCTTTCTATTCCAAGTTGTGAGCATAGTTCTTTCATGAACCTCAACACAAACTGTGGTCCTCAATCACTAATGACCTTTTGGGGAATTCCTACATCCTTGAAGACTTGATTCCATGATACTTTGGCTACTCCTTAAGCAGTAATGTTCATGTTGATTGGTGTATAGTAAGCCATTTTAGAGAAGTGATCTACTATTACCAGTATTCTATTGTATCCTACTGGCTCTGGCAGTGGACCTATTAGATCAACGCTAATAATTTCCCAAGAACCTTTTGGAATTTCATTGGGATAGAGATTATTTGTCTTGGGTTATCGATTAGGTTTATTTGCCTAATACTTTTCACATCCTGCAACATATCATTTTACGTCCTCTAGCATTTGAGGCCACCAGTAATTTCTTGTGATTAGTTCATGTGTCTTGGTATAGCCTGGGTGTCCTGCTAGTTCAGAGTTATGATGCTTAGTAATGATTTCTTCTCTAAGTGTAATTGAGTCTGGGACATAAATTCTTTCCTTTTACAATATCATCTTTCCTTCTTGTCTTCAACCTTCTTCTGATCTTTCCATTGCTTCTCGCACTTTCTTTTCTATGAGCTCCTCTGTTTCCTCTATCTCTTTCCAAAACTCTCTCTCCTGAATCGTGAGATTTCTGAACCACTCTTCCTTTAACACTGTTTGATCTTTGTTGTCGTCTTTCCCCTGACTATGGTCTGGTTTTCTAGACAGCGTGTCTACTTTCTTCTGAGAGTTACTGGGTTTGTGTACCAACTGGAAGTCATACTCTTAGAGTTCTGTCATCTATCGAGCTTGGCAACAATTAAGCTTTTGCAATTTCTTGAAATATCCTAAGTTTTTGTGATTAGTCTATATCTTGAACTAATCACTCCCTATAAGATATTGTCACCATTGTTTGAGTCCTTCCATGATGGCTAACAGTTCTCGGTCATAAATCTCGTAATTCCTCTTTTTTTTATTCATTGTCTTGGATAGATAAGTGACAGGTCTCCAGGAATTATTTTCTTGTAGTTGCGATAATACTCCTCCTATGGCATATCCTGAGGCGTCGGTCTCTAGTCGCATCTTTCATTTGGGGTAAGAAATAGCTAGTGTTGGAGAATTTGTTATCTTGTTTTTGAGTTTGTTGAAGACATTCTTTTCTTTTTCTTGCTACTTCCATTTCTTCTTTCCCATTAACTCTGTTAGTGGTTTGGCTATTCGTGCAAATCCAGGGATGAATCTGCAATAGAAATTACAGAATCCTAGGAATTATTATACTTCTCTCTTATCTCAAGATTTTGGCCATTGAGCTACTCCTTTAATTTTGGTGGGATCAGCTTCTATACTATCTTGTGATAGGACAGCTCCAAGGTATTCAATTTTTGTCTAATGGAATTTGCATTTCTTGGGATGAAGCAATAATTTGTTGTTGGCTAGTATCTATAAGACTTGTCATACTATGCTTCTGTATTCTTTCATTGTTTGGGTAAGGATGAGGATGTCATCCATATAAATTACAATTTTTCCTGACATTATCAGCTCACAGAATAGTGTGTCCATCATGAGTTGAAAGGTTGTGGATAAGTTGCATATGCCAAAGTACATGACTAGAGGCTCGAACAGATCTCTGTTGGTTCGGAAGGCTGCCTTCTACTCATCTCTCTCCTTTATTCTCACATTGTTATATCCCCATCGAATGTCAAGTTTGGTGAAGTATTTTGCTTCCTGTACTTTATCAATTAACTCTTGAATCAACAGTAGTGGATACTTGTTTTTTATTGTCACTTCATTGAGTTGCTGATAATCTTGTACTGGTCAAAGAGATTCATCTTTCTTTTTTACAAAGAAGAAGGGGGCTATGCATGATAACTTAGAGGGTCAGATTTGTCCTGACTCCAGATGTTTTTCAAGGAACCTATCAAGTTCTTCTTGTTCCTTGACGTTTAGAGGATACACCTTGCAATCTTTTAGTGTTGCATTCAGTATTAATTCAATGGTGTGGTCCCATTTAGATTAGTCTGGTAGTTTCTCAAAAATGGCTTTGTTAAAGACTCAATCATTGAAATCTTTGTATTCTTTGGGAATATCTTCCTCTTTTTCTTCCATCTTCATACTTCTGATGTTCAGTTCCTTTCTTTTCCAGGCTTCTTCTTCTAGATTAACAAATAGCACTTTTTCTCCATCTTCTATTGCATCCTCTTCTATTTTTTCCTTTACTTCTTCTTTTGGTTCTCTTGCAACATATATTTTCCTATACCATTGTCGACAGTTTTGAAGGTTTATCAAAGAGTCTTTCCAGTTGATAGTTGGGTTATGCTTCTGTAACCAGTCATATCCTAGGAATAGATCATAGTTGTTGAGATTTGTTACTGATAGTTGAATTAACTCCTGATGATTGCCAATAGTCATGTTCATCTCGACAACTTCTGTGACGCTTCCATCTCTATTGGTAGAACCATTGGCATTGTAGCAAGTGATTGGGAATAGTAGTTGGTGAGTGTTGATGAGGTTCTCCTTTACAAATTTTTGACTTATACAAGAGGTCGAACTTCCTGAGTCAACTAAGGCCTGTTTGTAGAACGTCCTGTGAGTATCTGTTATTGATAATTTGACTCAAATGTTTAGCTGCTTATCTTCCATTTTTCTGAGTATTGGAGGTTCCTCTAGTGCCTTTAATGCCTTCATCGTTGGTCATCCTATTTAACTCTTTCAACTTCTCTTTTGTACACTCCTCTACTCTTGAACTGTGAGTCCACACTTTTAGTATGCCAACTGCTTTCTCTTTGTTACTCTATCAGATCTTCTTTGCTATCCATTCTGTTGAGTAGCCTTTGTTTGTCTCATATTTCCTTGCACCAAAATAGTCCAAAAAGTCTTTTATTACATTATTGGGTAATCAGACTTTCAAGTCTACTATGGCAGGTGAGTTGGTGCTTACTCCCTGCCCAAGGAAAAATCCTCCTTTACTCCTTTGACCATCCTTACTTCCTCACTTCTCTCTTTCCTTGGTTTGGAGCACCTTGCAGCGAGATGACCTGTTTCTCTATAATTGTAGCACCTTCTTGTCTCTCTGCACCTGTTCATATCCATCATGTTGGGGTCTTGTCTCAGAACATCCAAAACTGGTTTCTTCCTCACATCCCCTGAATTCTCTGAGATTTTCCTTCCTCCAAATTCTTCAATCGCCTCTCTCCTTGACCTCTTAAAACTTAACGCCTTCTCATACCATTTGTCTAATGAGTCCGAGTTTTTCATCTGACCAATCTCAACTAGTTTTCATGCTAGTACTGGGTGAACTTCTTTTTTGAACAGGTCTACTAGCGCAACTTCATTATAACCAGAGAGTTCTTTCCAGGTAACAAATTCCAACCAAAAATCTTCAAGTAATCAATTTTCTTGTTTTAACTTGGTTAGTTTCTCAATTGTGTGGGTCTGAGTTTCTGTTGATATAAAGAACTGTGCCATTTCATCAACCATCTCTTCCCAAGTTCCAAATGGGGGCTTGTTGGTTATAGTTGATATGTCGAGTTCTCCATCAGTTTCCTTCCATTCCTTTTGAAAGGGTAGGAACTTCCTGATTTGCATGTTTGCCCATTGTTGGGCTCAATTTTCTTTTCCTTCCTTGATTTTTCCTAAAGCTATTTTGATCCTTTCCCATTCTTTTGAGATATCGTTGCTTTGAAAAAATAATGTCATTCTTCAGCACCAAGCCTTTACTTCGTCTGGACTTCCTTCAAAGTCATCAGGTTCTTTTGCTCTCCTTTTAGCTGGCTTATCTGCAAAATCCTTCTTGATTTCCTCCACAAAGTTCTGTACACTCATTGTGTAGATGTTCTTGGTTTCCTTTCCAAGATCCTTCCATGCATCGGCTAGAAAGTTGAAGAAGAGAGTTATAATGGTACCCAGAAATGTCATGATGACAGCAAGTGGAATCATGATGGTGGAATAAAATTGATATGAGTGTTGGTAGTTTCGTCCTTATGTTATGAACTCCCTTAAACCCAGTGTTCGAGTTACAAAGGAATTATATAAACCAGGACAAAACTAAGCTTCTACTACGCTATTGACTACTATATATACTATGCTCAGCCTCATGTTTCCTTCCTACGTCATCATCTCGTGTCCTCCTCTCTGTACTACGTCACCAGTCTGTCATGAAACGAGGCAAATTTGTTACAATGGGATAACATATAGGGCAGATGGTGAGCTAAGTCCTACTGGATACGTCGACTCCAATTTTGCAGAATGCAAAGACACACACCACTCCATAGAGGGGAATATTTTTATAGTTGCAGGAGGACCAGTATCATGGGAAAGCAAGAGGCAAGAAACAGTCGCATTATCAACAGTAGAAGCAGAATACATGGGTTTTTCGAGAGCAGCTACACAAGCTCTATGGATCTCTAAATATCTTAGCAAAATTGGACTGCCAACATTAAGACTGATCATGATACATGCAGACAACAATGGATCTATCTCCCACAGTTTAAATGACAAGAACCATTGGAGAACGAAACATATTGATATACGACACCACTTTGTTAAAGATCAGGTGAAGTGGGGAAACATTACCTTCCAATACATACCCTCTTCCAACAACATAGCTGACCTCTTTACCAAACCCTTTCCCTGAGAGAAGATCTGTCAATTCACTTCAGAACTCAATCTACAATGCAACACTGAGGGTGTACTAGACCAGGGGGAGTGATGAAGTGGTCTAGTAACGAAGATGTAGTTTGGTTAGCAATGAGGCTGTGGTGACGTAGATGTGAGACTGTCTCAGATTGAGATAGTCTAACTTTAGTTCCATGACTTGCATTATCTCCTGCTCTGCATACTTATATGGACAACTCTCGCAGACATTCCCCTCAGTCATCTACCACTTGGGTGACGTCTGAGCTACTTTATCTTTTATATCTCATGAGGTCTATACCTTCTATACAGTATCCTTCTGTCACTTCTCTTCTTGAGGAGGGTTATTTCCTTCATCAAGTTCTTAAGGCTCACATTTTGCTCAAGACAGGTGGTGCAATGTGGTGGGATAAGCAACAATGGCTCAATCAAATCTCGGTATGAATTTCTGTTTCCAAAAGGTCTCATTCTGGACTTATTGTTTTCTGGAAGGACAAGGAGGAGAATCAATAGCAAAACATGAAGCACTGCTATGAATTCTGTCAGCAATTCCCATCATCAGTGCTTGATTGCAGTCTGTGGTAGAATACATGGTACTATCCAATGAATGTTAATCTATGTGACTGTGAGACAATTTGAAGAAATCAGATCACTCCAAGCTGACCTGAATACATGAGAAGAGAGAAGGAAAAGAAATAACAAGTGCTTAGGCAAACTGAGGAATGTTGTTTGACCAAGCCGACACTGTCAAGAAGAATACAAAAAGCAGATGTTATAGCAGATGTTATATCCTATCAAAAACAGGATGAAGCAACCTATTTGCATCCGTCCATCATAACAGTCAAAAAACAAAAAAAGTAATATACCACACTCCATAGATAAATCAACCAAACAGCACAAATCACCCTCTCTCTCTCTCTACTACTTCCCACCTACAATTTCATCCTCTGCATCACTCGCCATCGTCCTCCTCGAAAACATCATTCCCCCCGTATTCCTCCCCACAACACTAGACGGCCTCATAATCGGACTTCCCCCCGATAACCTATTGTGATTGCTACTC
>Ga0153998_1000062_pt1 | contig 16262 bp, 15 predicted proteins | sample TSNC082MetaG_FD_104725 | JGI IMG/M metagenome (GOLD analysis project Ga0153998, IMG submission 104725) | Attine ant fungus gardens microbial communities from North Carolina, USA - TSNC082 MetaG | ecosystem: Host-associated > Fungi > Mycelium > Unclassified | place: USA: North Carolina, Lumber...
CCTACTTAAATACATAGAGAAAGAAAAGGGTGAAAAGAAAATGAGAAATGAGGTATATGAAAAAGAAAAATGCTGTGCTTTTACTTGGGGGAGTCACACTACGATGAGATCTCAACCATTGTTGAAACTAAATGTGCTAGGGTTGTCCACTAGAAAGTGAACGAAACTGTTTATGATGATGTTGCATGGATGAGTGGAAGGATCATGTATATCACATTCCATGACAATGTGTTCTCATGTTTGAATTTTGGCTTCACCGCACAGGCAGCTGATGGGAGGTGAGGAAAGAACCTTTGTCGGTATTCTCCAATGGGAGCGTGGCTGGTAGTCATGTGGGTGAAGTGGGTGCATAGCAAGTTGGTGAAGCCTATAGAAGGAAGCCACAAGCCGCCTTTAGCATATGTTGGCCTAATGACTTTTTGATTTTCGTCTTCAAAGTCAAGGAAACATTGGCCTCTTTTAGGATTGGTCATGAAGGAGTCTTGCCATTCATGGAGGATGTTATTGCATTCTTTCTTTTTGTTGAATAGGTGCAATTCTTTGCTGGGAAAGATGGGAGTGCAGTTATCAGCTTTGACCTGGTCATCTATGAGTTTGTGTTTAGGCCACTTGGCCTTGCTGGGGCAAAACCAAAATTGAATTTTGTTTCTGCCATCTTTTCTGAAGAAGGAATCGATTGCTGATGTGACTGGGATGAACATGTTTTGAAGAGGGTCAGTTTTAGATTTGAAGATTTTCTTCGCTGCAGCAATAGAATCAGTGATGACGATAATGTCATGAACGTTTTTCTTCTCCATAGCAGGTATTAAGCCTAAGCAGATAGCCATGAGTTCAGCTTCTATTGATGTAACGTTTATCGAGTTGACTTGCAAACGTTGGACGATGGAATTGTCAGTCCATATGTGCGCAACCACGATGGCTACTTGCGATTTTTTTATGCCTCTGTCTGCTATGATGGCAATGTTATGAGACGATGTTTGAGAAGACCTGAAGGCTTGATCAAGGTTCTGGAGGTGATGGAAAAGATCTTCATTGGATGAAGAGGAAGGAGAGTGAAAACTAAATCTACTAGAGAAATGATCGACTACTCTTGAACCTGGAGAAAAAAGAGGGAAAAGCGGATTATAACAGTCTCTAATGCTGTTGAGACATTCATTGACATCCTTGATGGGGCTTTTAAGGTTAGATCTCTATTTGTCGGTGAGTTTGGATGTGGCAGCTTTGTGTGGAGGGTAATTTTTTGCATGTTGTGAATCTAGTAGTGAGTTAATGGCATGCGAAGATGGGATGGAGCCGTACCTGAGGTGATGCCTGCCGTTGAGTTTACGCATGTGGAGAGTGATGGGTATGAGGTCTGCAATAGCTTCAATACCATCGGAAGAGAATGTTTGGAAGGCACCAGTAATTCAAAGAGCTGCCTTGCATTGCATTTTTTTGAGTTTGTTGATATTTTTTACAATTAGGATGCCTTTGAAAAACCAAAGATTGAATCCATACATTGCAATAGGTAGAATGCAAGTTCTGTATAGGAGTTGTTTCTGTATGGGGAGTAGGCCTCGTGAGGAATTGCTTAGCATTTTCATGGCGCTAAGAGTAGAGAGGCATTTAGTGGCATAGAAGTGAGTGTGGTAATGGAAGTTTAATTTTTGGTCAAAGAAGAAACCTAGGTATCTCCAGATGGGTTTAGGGTTGATGATGGGACCTCCTACAGTTGTTAGGTCGATGGAGGGGTTGGGGGGATGTCGGGCTCTTGTGAAGTGGAAGATCTCTGTCTTGTTGTGTTCTATGACAAGGCCAGCGTCGATTAGGATTTTCAATATAATGTTGTAACTACATAATAAAAAGGAGTTAGAAAGGGAATAGCTCTTCTCCTGAGAAATCAAAAGTCTGTTGTCAACAAAAGAGAAGATGTCTGTAGGAATTTCTTTATTAAGATTTTTAATTCTTTTTTTGAACATTTTTATAATTGGAGCTAGGTATAAGGCTGATAAAATGGGGAAGAGGGCAGAGCCTTGACCAACACTGACATTTACATTAAAGAAAGGGGAAGTAAAGGTGTTTCATGAATATGATGTAGAGCAATTTGAGTGGTAGCTGTTGAAAAAATGGATGACATTAGTGTTAAGGCCAGCTTTTTTAAGACATAGTGAGAGAAATTGGTGGTTGAGGGAGATGAAAAATTGAGCGATATCAAAGGCAAGAACGCTCATGTGGCATTGTCTAAGCCATCCCACCCTGATAAGATGAGTAAGGTATATGCCTGCATCTATTGTAGATCGCTGGTGAATACCCCCAAACTGATGAGAGTCAAGGAAGTCATTAGCTAACAGATGGAATTGAAGTCTGTTGCTAATAGCTTTTTCAATGAGTTTGCCCATGGTATTGAGTAACACAATGGAACGGAATGATTTTGGGGAGTTGTAATTGATTTTGTTTGGTTTAGGTATAACTACTGTATTGGACAATTTGAAATGAGACGGCCAAAATTCTAAGTCAATGTACGTGTTAGCAATTTGTATAATTTTGAGTAGGCATCTGTCATTTGTGATTATTGATTTAAGATGTCTCCAGGAAATGTGGTCTGGACCAGGAGTTGACGAAGATGAGCACTTAGCTATAGTGTCTTTGAATTCTTGTTTTGAGAAGGGAGGCCATGGAATTTGGTCAGCTTGAGGGATTTCGTTTAGGAAGGAGGCATTTATAGGTCTGTTTTCGGCTGAGTTGTAAGACGAGTGCAGGGCGTGCCACAAGTTTGGTAGTGTATTGCATGGTTGGCCTTTATATAGGATGGATTTAATAGTTGGCAGAGTTTTTCTCTTCACCCAATTCATAAGGTCCCATAGTCTTTTATTTGAAGAGGTGATTTCATAGATTTTGTTGTCAAAGAATTCTCTTTTTGCTATTCGGGTGTTTGACTTGAATTCCCACCAATGTTCAATGAGCCCTGTATTCTGGTATCTGTTCAGACTTTTGGTACATGCATGAGTCCACCACTCTTTAGAATGTTTTGTGATGTGTTTCTTTTTGGCTTGGGAGTGCCATTCGTCATTGAAGATGTTTGCTAGTCATTGGACAATCGTTTCTAGGTTTTCTTTGGACGTGATGTTTGTGGTATCAAGGGCGAGTATGTTGTCAGTTATAGCTTTGATGAAGTTCTTTTCTTCTTCGCTATCTTTGCATATGGACCAGAAGGAGTTATCTATGTTAGTCTTGTTAATACCAACTTCAATAATGAAGGGGACATGGTCTGAGGGTCTGTGCAATTCAGAGTGAAGGGAGTGTTGGCTGAAACCTGGATTATTAGGGTTGATGAAAACTAAGTCTATAACAGAGTTAGTGTCATGCAGATTGTCTGCAAACCTAGTTGGACTGGGGTTAAGAGGGGGTGAGAGATCTAAACCTAGGCTTTCAGCCACAGTGAATAAATCTTCAGTATAGATGGAATGATGAGGATAGTTAGGATCCCAATTGTTGTTCCTTATGTTGAAGTTGCCCGTTATGACAACAGTATCATTTAGGTCAATGATATTACAGTTGAGGACTTGGAGAGCATTTTGGTTATCATTGGAATAGATGTTTATGATGTAATTGATGTGTTGGCCTGAGTGGAAGGCTAGAACATCGATGTCTCGATGGTTGATTATATTGGGTCTGAGAGTGAACCTCATTTTCATCAATTTCTTGTTGACATATGTTGCAACTCTTGTATAGTTTTCCTGAGCTGGTTCTTGTCTGATAAATAAGGTCCAGTCAGGGTGATTAGGGGTGCCATATATTGGATCTCCTAAAGGGTTAGAATGACTCGGAACACGGCGAATGAGGGACTTAGGTGGTTCTTGAACGAGGATGACATCCATGGTGTTTTTGCTGTTTTCTAATATAATATTCATCAGAGTCTTGTTTTTTCTGACGTTCTGTGAAAATATTTTTAGGGTTTCTTTAATCATTGTTTCTTACCGCCTATGACTAGGCGAATTGAATTGGCCCTGGTTTCCTGGGCTTCCTGTGCCTTTTTTGAGTGCTAGTCTCTGTTGAATCAGTTTCTCCAGAAGGAACACTTGTAGTCATCGGCCATATGTTTGCCTTTGCAGTTGATGCATTTGAAAGAGTGAGAGCATGGTAGGCTCTGGGCAGTTTCGAGTCGGAAGGGGTTTAGTTTGGGATTAGCTTTGCAGCACCACGCTAGATCTCTGTAGTGTTTGAGTTTGTGTGGTCTGCTACATTTTTGGCATCACGATCCATGAGCTCTGCAAGAAAAGGTAGAATGGCCCCATTTCTAGTAGTTGTGACACTGGGGGACGCCTGGGTTCATGTTAGTTACTCTGACCGTGGCGATATGTTGACCTAAGTTAAAAGAATGATTAATTAACAGTTTGGCTTTGGAACCATTCTGGGTGTCCCATATATCAAACCATATGATAGTCATATCTGACTTGGGGGATGCTTTGATAATGTGGGGTTTGGTGGCCAGGAAAATATTCTCAAAAAGATCTATGTACTTCATGAAGTCTATGACATTCTCGCTAGTGATTTTGTTGCTATCAGCTCGTAAGTAGGGAAGGCCCGTGATTTTCAGGTATGATTTTGATTGAGGAAGTCAGGGACTTAGAATATCATTGCTGTTAATACTCTCGACTGACTTGAAATATTTTTCTATGACAGAAAGGTCACTAGGGTTTGGTACATTGTTAGTAATAATGGCAATTCCACCAGAACAAGGATGGATGAATTCCAAACACATCAATGATTTGACGTTCTTCAGCAGGGCGTTGATTTGAAATATATGGGTGCTAGCATTGCCCATAATATTTTCAGCAAGGTCATTGGGTACTGTAAGGGGACTTCTCATACATGACCCTGGAGCGCCCCCTGTTGCCTCCCAACACAATTTCATTGTGCAGCCCCTGGTTACCAAAGAATGGAATGCAAGGACATTTTAGTATATATTGTAGATTATTCCCTCTAGAAGCCTTATCTAATTCTCTGAGGAATCTCCTGGAGATGAGTTGTAACATATTCCATAGTATAATTTAACTGAGGAATCTCCTGGAGTGCTCTACTCCAGTCGTCCTCACAGCAGAATTAGATCTCATTATCAGAGCCTTAGGAATTCTCAGTGGACAGCCGCCCTCAGGTCACCCTCTGCTGACAAACTCTAACCCTCTGATCACTCCGCTCCAAGGACAATGTTGCTGCCCACGGACACCCCCCCAGGCATAGCCGACACCTTGGGCTACCTACAGTACCATTTTCAGGAGCTGACAGAATGACAGAACGCTTCGGAACATGCTATAAACACTACTCTCACAGCCCTGATCACTCAAATACAACAAATCACCCAATTTATGACCAGCCCCACTCCTACACCAACTGTCGCTCTGCCTCTGATACCTACATCTCCTCCTCTGGTTAGACCTCCCTCCCCTGCTCCGGCCGCTTTGTCTAAACAGCAAGCAAGGCCAAAACTCCCCTCTCCCCCAGACTTCTCTAGTGAACGGAGTTCCAGATAAGCCTTCCTTGACTCCTGTACGCTGTATTTGCACCTGGCCCCAGAGCAGTTCACCTGCGACGAGGAAAAAATCTTCTGGACCCTCGCTTTCTTCAAGGATGGACATGCTGCGAAGTGGTCTAAGAACTTCTTTTGCCAGGAGGCAGACACTGGCATCTTCCTAATTCAATCCTAGACCAACTTCAAACAACAATTCCGAAGTCAATTCTTTCTGGTCAATACAGAAGCGGACGTCATCAACACTTTGGAGGGGTCTTTATACTATCAAGAAAACTGGACAGTAGATGATTACTTAGACAGTTTCCTGATCTTAGCCTCAGACGCCGGATACACAGACCCCCAGACCTTGGTGGTCAAATTCCGCTGTGGACTCAAATTGAACGTTCAAAGTCAGATCACCACCATGCCCTTTGGACAACCTGCAGACACTGATCCAGAGGCCTAGTATGCAGCAGCCTGGAGGATCGACCAGACATGGTTGGAAAATGAAGCATTCTAATCCATGCTCTAGTCGATGACCGTGACTCCTGCATGCTCTGCCCCTGCTCGACCAACCTCTTTCTCTGTACTCCACTCTACCTTCCGTTCCACCAAGACCTCCTCTGCCTCCACCTATACCATCCGGAGGAATACCCATGAACGTAGACGCAGTCCGGAAAACATGCTCTTTACCTCTGCGAGGTTACTATTGGTGTAGAGAGGCCAATCATCTTGTGAAGGACTGCCCCCACTGTTTGGACGTCTGGAGGTTAACTGCAGAGCAAAGGGAGAAATTGATTGAAGATTTAATGGCTCTGAAGGATGTAGTAGAGGAAGAAGAGGTTTGTTCAGCCCAGGAGAAGAGTTTTGTTTAGCACGGCTGGCGAAAAGTACACCCCGGTCGCTGCTAGTTAATAGGTTCGCTGTATTAGACATAGAAGAGGTCAATACAGATATCCATGAACCTATAGACGCACCTCCTCTCTCTCCCTCTGCTCCGAACAGGACAGCGCAACCCCGGAAGCCAAAATGGGAAAAGAGGTTATCCAAACGACTCTCTGTCAATACCCTCGATGCTTGTAGGACATTGATCATCCTTCCAATAGAAGTCAGCACCACAGACACCAGCGAGGTGCATTCCGTCAAGGCACTTTTGGACTCTGGAGCTATGGGCAACTTCATAGATCGAGACTTCATCTGAACAAAAGGTATTAACACCCAGAGCATCTCTTACCCCATACTGGTGTACAACATGAACGGCTCCCCCAATGAGGCAGGTTAGATCTCCAAAGTGGTAGACGTAGTTCTTTGTTACAAAACCCACTCCGAAAGGACGCTCCTCGCTGTCTCTAGCCTCAGAAGGCAGAACATGATCCTCAGTTATACCTGGCTCAAGGACCACAACCCAGAGGTCAATTGGCAAACCAGAAAAATGCAGATGAACCGATGCCCTCCTCGATGTGAAGAATGCCGTGTGATACAAAAGGAACAAGCATCGCAGAAGAGGATGGAGACCAGAGCCCTCAATGTCTGCCAGTCTGGACCCCCTCCAGAGTATGCGGAAGACTCGGAAGAGGACGAGACCCCCATTCAGACTCGTGAAGCTGAATATGAGCCAGGGGACCGACTCTTCATGACTAGAATCCTCCTGGAGTCCACTGTGGAAGACCTATGTGCTGCCTCTATAATCTCCCGGAAACTTGCAGAAGGAGTTGGTCAATCCGCAGAGGCATGGAAGGAACCTTTCATTTTGCCTGACTACATCAGAAAATTCAAGTCTGTATTTGCCAAGGAAAACTTCGACATTCTCCCAGAGCACAGGCAATGGGACCATGCCATTGAACTCATTCTGGGTTCAAAGTCTAAGTTGTCGAAGGTCTACCCTCTGTCTCTGGTGGAACAAAAGGAGTTGGACTCCTTCCTAGAGGAGAATCTGCACACCAGACGAATCTGCCCCTCCAAATCCCCCATGGCAGCTCCAGTGTTCTTCATCAAGAAGAAGGATGGCTCACTCCAGTTGGTTCAGGACTATCGAGCACTCAACTCTATGACAGTCAAGAACAAGTACCTTCTCCCACTGATCTCTGAACTCGTGTCCCAACTCCGCGGAGCCAAATACTTTACCAAGCTGGATGTCTGTTGGGGTTTCAACAACGTTCACATTAAGCCTGGAGACGAGTGGAAGGCGGCCTTCTGAACCAATCAAGGCCTATTCGAACCCTTGGTAATGTTTTTTGGAATGACTAATAGTCTGGCCACCTTCTAAACCATGATAAACGACATCTTTCAGAACCTCATAGCGGAAGGTATTGTGGTGGTCTATCTGGACAACATCCTGATCTTCACCAAGACAAAGAAAAAGCACGCACAAGCGGTCCAACAGGTATTACAGATCTTAAAGGAGAACAAACTCTTCCTCCGCTTGGAGAAGTGCAAGTTCTACAAGCAACAGATTGAGTACTTGGGTCTGGTCATCTCAGAGAACAAAGTCTCCATGGATCCAGTCAAAGTCGCAGGAGTTCAAGAATGGCCTACTCCAGAGAACAAGACAGATGTTTAGGCTTTCCTAGGCTTCGTGAACTTCTACTGGAGGTTCATTCGGGACTTTTCTGCCAAAGCTCGACCCCTCTTTGACCTAACATGCTCTGAACAAGTCTGGACGTAGAGCGGAAAGGAACAGGCAGCCTTTGAAGACCTCAAAACAGTGGTAACCACTGCTCCAGTGTTGGTGTCTCCTTAGGAATTGGACCCCTTCCAGATCGAAGTGGATAGCTTGGACTTCGCTACAAGGGCAGTCTTGTCTCAGTAGTCAACGATGGATGGAAAATGGCACCCCATAGCATTCTATAGTAAGTCCTTGTCCTCTGTGGAGCAGAATTACGAAATCCACGACAAGGAAATGCTAGCCATTATCCATGCATTAGAAGAGTGGAGGCACTTTTTGAAAGGAGCAACCCATCCGGTAGAAATCTGGACCAACTACAAGAACCTCGAGTATTTCATGACAGCCAAGAAACTTAACCATTGTCAAGCTCATTGGTCCTTGCATCTGGCTAGATTCGACTTCTTGCTTCATCACCGCCCTGGACATACTATGGGCAAACCGGATGCACTGTTGAGGAGAGCTGATCACAGAAACAGAGCCTCCAATAATGAGAACGTTGTTCTCCTTTGACTGGAGTTCCTTGCGGTGTATGCCCTAGAAGGAGTAGAACTGACAGGCGTGGAACAGAAGATTTTGTCTGACATATGCAAAGGAAACTGGAATGGAGACCAAGAGGAACCCATCGCTAAGGTAGCACAAGAGCTCCGACACTCCGCCAACAGGACAGTGCACTCCTCGGAGTAGTCGAACATAGATAGCCTACTCCAGTTCTGAGGAAAGATATACATACCTCAAAGTTTGGACCTACGCAGACAAATCGTAGCCCTCTGCCACGACACCCATATCGCAGGTCACCCCGGACGCTGGAAGACACTAGTACCGGTATCCTGGAGCTACTGGTGGCCTCAGATGTCTAGGTATATTGGCCAGTATGTAAGTACCTGTGATCTCTGTCTCTGGATGAAACCCTGGTGACACTCTCTAGTTGGCGAGCTTCAACTGCTCTCCATTCCAGACGCATGGTGGGATATGCTCAGTGTCGATTTCATGGTCAAACTCCCAGAGTCCTCCAGACATGACGCCGTCATGACTGTCATAGATTCCGTCTCCAAGAGAGTACACTTCGTTCCGATGCACACAACAGTCACAGCAAAAGGAGTGGCCAGACTCTTTCTTCACTACGTCTGAAAGCTCCACAGCCTCCCGAAATGTGTTGTCTCCAACCATGGACCCCAATTTGTAGCTTCATTCACTAAGGAACTGTACAGGCTACTAGGTATACGACTATCCTCCTCCACAGCTTGGCACCCCCAGACAGACAGACAAACAGAACGTGTCAACCAGGAGCTCAACCAGTTCCTCCGCCTATTCGTCAACAAACAGCAAAACGACTGGTACGACCTCCTATCCATCGCGGAGTTCCAGCACAACAACCATGTCCACTCCACAATGCAGCAACCTCTGTTCCTACTAGACACTGGATAAATTCCCCGTATGGGCTTTGAGCCAAGCCAAGTCCCCTCCAGACTAGAGACAGTCAATGAATTCATGGAGAGGATGAAATCCGCCACTGAAGAGGCCAAGTCAGCGATCTGCAAAGCACGGGAAGACATGACGCAGTACTACAATTGAAAGAGGACTCCGGCCCCCATGTACAAACCAGGAGACTGAGTATACTTAGATGCGTCAGACATCAAAACAACACGTCCATCTCTGAAGTTGTCACATCGCCGACTAGGACCCTTTGAAATAGAATGCCAAGTGGGACCATTAGCCTACCGTCTCAAGTTACCTCATGGAATGAGGCAGTTACACCCAGTGTTCAACATCGTAAAGTTGTCTGCTGCTCCAGAAGATCCAATCCCAGGGAGGAAACTGCAAGCCCTGCTGCCACCCATTGTCGTCGATGGAGAAGAAGAGTAGGAAGTAGAAGAGATATTAAATAGTCGCTGGCACTGGAGGAGGTTCTAGTTCCTGGTCAAGTGGAAGGGTTTTAGCAGAGAACACAACTCTTGGGAGGCAGCCTCCGATGTCAAGGCACTGGACCTCATCGTGGAGTACTATTGGAAGCACCCAGACACCCCAAGACACATCTGCCAGACAGACTTCGATGCCATTTTCAATCCCAGAACCATTGCTTCAAGATGCAGCAACCTTGGAGGGGGGGTAAATATAAGAGGACCTCCCACATATGACCCCAGAGCACCTCCCATTGCCTCCCAACACAATTTCATTGTGCAGCCCCTAGTTACCAAAGAATGGAATGCAAGAGCATTTTAGTATATATTGTAGATTATTCCCTCCAGGAGCCTCATCTAATTCTCTGAGGAATCTCCTGGAGGTGAGTTGTAACATATTCCATAGTATAATTTAACTGAGGAATCTCCTGGAGTGCTCTACTCTGGTTACCCTCACAGGTACTGGGATGATGACCTGTTTTCTGGAAGGTCCTTTAGTAGTGTATTGGACTTTCTTGGTTTTGTTGACAGGTTGTGCAAAAGTTGCATTGTGCATTTCAAGAACTTTCTTATTTGGTAGAGCAGGGAAAGCTTCTTTGATCTTGAGAGTGTTTGTAACATATGACACAGCCTGAGTGTATGATACGTAGGAGTTATCTTTGGTAGAGATGCTTCGTTGGAGTGCCTTTGACTTTTCCAAGACTTTCTTGGAAGAGCAGGGTGGGATAGGGGGGGGTACCTTACTGATGTGAGTACCATGACAAATGTTTTCTCTTGATGGGGGATTGATTGCCTTGCCAAATTCTTTTGTGATGTTGCCTCTGATGGTTGACTTGTTAGCAGTTGTGAGAATATCCCATCCTGATTCGAAGATGGCTGATATGAAGTCCCAAGCTGATTGTTCAAAGAGGTCCAGTTGTTTAATGTTATTTCCATTGCGTCCTTCAAGATTGCGTTGCCTAAGGAAGCATGCCATGTGTTGAAGTGAACAAGAAATATTGTTAATGTCGCTATTTAGGAACTCGTTTGTGCTGAATAGGGATGTAGCCATGAAATTGCCATCCCACAGAGTAGAATTAGCAGGGACATTGGCGCTGTAAGAGATGACTGTGGAAGGGGAAGGTTTTGTTGATGTGATTGTATCAATTGTTGGGGTAAGGCCAGGGTTCTCCTCATTGGAGACATGTAGAGTTTGGAAGGGGGGCAGTACAAAGTCAAATGATGGAACATTTGAGGAGGGGGAGGAGTGGACAACATCTTCATTTATGTTGTTCTGAGAGGCAATGCAGGTAGCATAGTCCTCCTCTGAGAGCATGGAGTCGTCATCCATGGGAGAAGTGGGTTCGCAAGGGATGTTGACCTTGTGTTGTGTGGAAGGTTAGTTCCCTTCTATGTTAAAAGCGGTGTCGTTGGGTCAAGCAGTTGTGTGGTCAATATTTGGATTCATGATGGATAACAGTTTCGAACAGTAAAATATGCTAAACTACACTCAGGTGCTACCAACGATGTTGGTGGTAAGAGTGGATGATCACCTTTACTAATTCTGAATAGCATTAACTGTGTTATTTGTCAGTATGCTGTGCTCCTTTCCTACAATGATCTGTGGAACAATAAGTAATAGTAAGTAGTGTTGTTTGTTAGTCTGCTGCACTCTCTTCTATTAAATAGTGGCTCATTATATTAGTTTACCTCTGTTCTGACCTATCATTCTATCACACTATACTGTTAGTCTAGTATAGTATATAAAGTGCCCCTTTGGTATGTAGCAATATCATTGTTTTTACCTCTTATTCTTTCTTATTATACTTGAACAATCACCAGGTGAGTTGACTAGTGCTCTTACCACTACACCATGTTCTCTAGCCACTCTTATGGGCTTCAGGGAACAAGTACTATGTGTTCATTGCAGCCGTGAGCATGATAAGCTACAAGCATAAGTACTCTTACACCTTGCTATTACCTGGTTGTTATAAACTCTTACCAATGCTACACATCTCTCCCTTTCTTCAATCACCAGAAAAATAATATCTCAAACTTTAGGCCTCCTTCACTCCTTTGATGGCTGTGATTCCAGACTGGGATGCCACTGCCTATCACAATGGTACTAGCTACTGCTTGGTACTAAGCACTCAACCATCACCAATCTCTGTTAATGGTATAGAAACAGACAAATCTCACAGGATCTGGACCCTCTGGAATGATCAAGATTGTCAAGGACAGAATTACAGAGAACAGAAGAGCAGAGTTATAAATAGAATTATACTCCAGAACAGAGTAATATACTACTTTGGAGAATAGATAATACTTAGCAATGGTATAACCCTAAGAGAAGACTCTGGTGGAAGGAAAAAGTTGTCAGAGTAGAGTATGACTTGATAAACGACCTTGGCTTCAACTTATGTGTTGTGCCCCAGTCTCTGGTTGTGATGTTGGTCGCGTATTTTGGAGTGGAGGAAAGTTGTCAGAGAAGAGGTCCTAAGGAAGTAGAATAGGAATCTGGAGTGGACAGAGAGAGTATTAGGACCAAATGACGTTAATTTACAAACTGAGGAATTACACTGTAACTGCACAGTACTTTGTTGAATATGTTCTCTGTGGACTATTATTTTGTCTCTATTTTCTCTCATCATTATCTTCTGATTGATTAGTAAGCAAGTATGTCTGCCAGCACAGATTTTTCTTACACCTCAGTTTTGCACACTTTAGACTGAGGTAAAGACTTTTATTAGACTGTTTCATATATCATGCTGATGTAGTTAGACTTTGTGTTCTAATAGGTACATCAATGAATTAGTTCTGCACACTTCAGACTGAGACTTTGTATTCTAATAGGTCACTTACTCACATCACTGCAATAAAATACTTATAGGAAGTCCAGAATAGGAGAAGAGTAGTCTACTATGCTATTCTACTATTATTAATTTTAGGAGAATTATTAGGAGAAATAAATTACATAATTATCATATTTCTGGAATATGACAGTACCCCCCCTTTAAGGCTGAGCCCTCAAAACTTCTATACATAAGCAATTTAAATATCACCTGACTCCAGTTTTTAAAAATCCTTCTCTGCAGACTTTCAACCTGAAACTCTACTACCATGTCCTTTAACTTTATCTCAATTGCTAACCTCTCCGACTCCGATAATGAGTGCTATGAGGCTGAATTAGCCAGAATACATACTGAGGCAGAAACCTTGCTTCAACAGCAGGAAGAAAAGGAATGGCTTGAGTGCCAAGCCCAAAAAAAGGCAAAAATAGCAGAGTGGAAAAGATTGGAGGAAGAGGCATGGAGAAAAAAGGAGGAGGAAGAGTTGCGGCAGAGAGAAGAGGAACGTCAAAGAGATTTAGCTCATCATCTCAAGGCAGATCACATTGCCACCATGGAACAACAACAGTGCAAAAAACTGAACCAAAACTTTCTTTCCTCTATCAAATCTATCATGACTTGGTAAAATGGCTAAGTCATTATTTATATTTCTTTTCTTTTCTTTTTCTTTTCTTTTATCTTGGACTTACTACACAGAAGGAAGTGCAGAAAAGTATTACATCACAAGTGTCACATAGTCACAGTCACATAACAGGAAGTCATAGTATCACATCACATGATGTCACATGATAGGTCATATGATAGGCATGGGAAAGAAGTGCACAGACCATATAGTAGTTGTATAAGTAGTGTAAAGAATCTAACGAGAACTCTATCGAGTTCTCTTTGTCAATTGCTGAACAAAGAGCAGTTGGCTTTATTCCAGCTTGGAGTTTAGCTTTCTTACAAAATCCTCCCTCTGATGAGGAAATAAACTTAATTGACCTTTTACCTCTGACCAAGAGGCAATGTGTTTGATATTTGCCCCAAGAAACTCCAGAGTTCCGCCAATGATGTCAGGAGTTGACAAGAGAAATGGAAATGGCAGCTGTTGGTGGAGGCAATCCATGTGAGAGGTGCGTGGATTTCAGGATCTTGTGTATCCCACAAAATTTACCATGAGTTTTTTGTTAAGTTCTTTCATCACTTTGTTAACTCCTATAGTTATGTAATGTCATGTGCTCCCTGCATCAAGACCAAGGCTGCTTGTAAGCCTTTTGATGCAGATAAGGTGCACATACAAAGGCAAGGGCAGAAGTAGTCCAGAGGTCGAAAGCAAGAAAAACAAAGCAATAAATGGATGCAGAGTGGAAGGTGGAGGTTTTGAGGAAGTTAGAGGAGTTGAGTGAGTTGCAGGGTTTAAGGAAGGATGTCCAGAGGATCACAGTGGTGTTAGAAAAGCTGGCTGGCATAGAGGGCCAGGACTCTGATGAGAAACAGTTTTTGTGGCTGAAGTCCAAGGAAGAGGAGACGGAGGTACAAAGGAGTAAGGATAAGAGAAAGCAGAGAGAACAGGAACTAGATGAAGTGGAGAAAGAGGAAGAAGTTGGAAGACAAGAAGAGGAAAATAGAATGGAGAGTGTGGAAGAGAGGAGTAGTAGTTTCTCTCCAGTCATATATTCAGTTGGCACTGGAACTTTGTAATTTTCTTGTTTGATAAATACTATTGTTCTTTCTGTAGGCAGAAAATGGATGTGAGTATGTCACAAACTTTATTCAGCCATATCTCCACCAATTCTTTGACGATTCTCACAGTCTTAACGGCTACGGAAAGCCCTTAAAAAGACCTTTTGATCGATACCAGTCACACCTTGAAGCAATCAGTATTGGCCGAGATATTAGGCAGATCAACTGGTAACCACCATGGTACTGTTTATTAAATTGCTAATATCTCGGAGACCACCACGATCTAAGCTTTGGTTCTAGGCTCATCAGAAGCCCTCTTTATACCGCTTAGAATGAGCCTAAAATGACCTCAAGGCAATCAGTATCCGTGGAGATATGAAGGCCTCAATGTTTGCATATGAACTTCATTAATTACTCATAGATAGTCATCTGTCCTTTTCTTAGAACAAAGGACAGCCTCCATATGGTTAGGTTATCACTATTTACAGCACAAAGACACTACCATATATAGAACAATAGGTAGTAGCATGTGATGATCTGTCCTAGTACACAGACCATCACTTTCATGTATATAAGGACTCATAGTCTGAGGATTAGACCTCAGACTTACAACATCTTTTGTCATTGTCTAAACTTTGCTTTTTTGAACTATTCAAGTATCAAATCACCAACTACAAATTAGTAAGTGACTATTTGTGATAGAGTGATAATAAATAATGAAGCAAGAATACAAGTATTGGATAACTGCAAGGGAAGCTGTGAAGGAATACAAGTATGTAAGTTTTGCAATGGAGACTGCTTCTGAAATACTTGTATCAGATTGCAACAGAAACTGCAGAGTGGAATACAAGTAAGCAAGTCAGTGCAAAGGAAACTGTACTCCAAAATGTGTATAAGTACTCAAAAAAAAATTTTTTTTTTTGAAATAGAGTGATTGCGGAGTAATGGAGTTGGGGAAGTGGAATGAAGGTATTTCAGGGTCATAATGGTCCCAGTTTAGAGGGATACTTGAGATAAAAATCATTCATTAATTCCTTGACATGTTCCAGTTCCATTACTGGTAACTGTAAGAGAATCACTCAGAGGCAATTACCCTTCAAGCTAATGAATAGTCCTGGAAGCTAAGTTGAGATTCAAGTGAAGTATATCTACAACACATTGCTAGTATATATACTCTATACTAGACAGTCACATGCACAGTCACATGTACATAGATCAGTAATCACAATTGTCCAATTATAGATTAGAAGGCATCATACTGCATGACACAGACAGGGAAGACTCAGGAATGGTGGGAGTATGATACACGATCTGTCACTGGGCCACTAATAGAACAGACCCTCAGAACTTACTAAGCATGACCCTAGATGTCCCCTTACAGTAACCATTCAGAGTCATTGTCGGTGTCTTCATATCCCAGCCATATAACCTTGTAGAGTAGCTTGCATGCTGTCACAAATTTCATTCAGCCATATCTCCATCAATTCTCCATCGATTCTCACGGTCTCAATGGCTACGGAAAGCCCTTGAAAAGACCTTTCGATCTATACCAGTCACGTCTCGAGGAGATCAATAATGGCCGAGATATTAGGCAGATCAACTGGTAACCACCATGGTACCATTTATTAAATTGCCAATATCTCGGAAACCGCCACGATCTAAGCTTCGCTTTTAGGCATCAGAGAAGCCCTCTTCATACCGCTCAGAATGAGCCTAAA
>Ga0153998_1000064_pt1 | contig 16152 bp, 10 predicted proteins | sample TSNC082MetaG_FD_104725 | JGI IMG/M metagenome (GOLD analysis project Ga0153998, IMG submission 104725) | Attine ant fungus gardens microbial communities from North Carolina, USA - TSNC082 MetaG | ecosystem: Host-associated > Fungi > Mycelium > Unclassified | place: USA: North Carolina, Lumber...
ATATAAGTCATGCTCCTGGAGTATTTTGAGTACTTCTTTTGTCGTCTTGTGCAATTGTTTCTTTGTTGGAGCATGAATGAGAATGTCGTCCATATAAACCAGTATGAGGTTTTTGGCGATAAGCGGCACAAATATTGTGTTCATCATTGTTTGGAATGTTGCTGGGCTGTTGCACATTCCGAAGAATATGACAGTTGGCTCGAATAATCCTTGATTCGTCCTGAATGCTCCTTTCCATCTGTCTTGTTTTTGAATACAAATGTTGTTGTATCCAAGTTGTATGTCCATTGCAGTGAAGTATTTTGATCCTTGTAATTTGTCCAGAATACTTTGAACATTGGGTATTGGGTAGGCGTTCTTGATGGTGTGTTCATTGAGATAGCGATAATCCTGGCACGGTTATAGTTTTCCATCCTTTTTGGCCACAAAGAAGAAAGGTGAGGCCATTGGTGATTTTAAATGCTTGATGTATCCTTTTCGTAAGTTTTCTTCAACGAATTTCTCCTGTTCCTTGATTTCTGCAAAGGAAAGCTTATAGGGTTTGAAAGCTTTTGGTTCAAATGTCAGTTTCATTTCGATCTTATGGTCCCAAGTTCTTGCTGGTGGGAATCGTTCACTTTTCTTTTCATCAAATAGTGATAGGTATTTGTGATATTCTTCTGGAACCATTTGTTCAGTAGTTCGATTATCTTTTTGCTTACCTTTCTGTGCTAATACCTGTGAAGCAGAGATTTTAGTATTTAGTTCGTAAATCTCATGGTTCATTAACCATGGATCTTCTCCTTGAGAATCAAGTAATTCACTAAAATTCTTTGTTAGTTCAGCATTTCTCCATTTCATTATACCTTTCTTCCAATCGATAATTGGATTGTGTTTCTTGAGCCATGGAATTCCTAGTATAATTCTCGGTCGTCCAAGATCTGCGATAGTAAGCTTGAGTTTGATCTGTTGTTGATCGATGATTGCATTTAGTTTGACATAGTCAGTTATTTTTTTGTTTTTGTTTATACTTCCGTCTCTGTTTCGTATTGCAAGGGGTTTTTTTAGTTTTTGTCTTGGTAGGCTCCAGTCCTTGATGAGGATCTTGTTGATTAGGTCGAGTCCTGCTCCTGAATCTATTAGTGATAAAGTGTCTACGGTTTTCCTTCCTAGAAGCACTTGTGTGGGGGAGTAAAGGGTATTAGATTGACACGGTTTCAACTGCATTTCTATAATGTCTTTTATATGTAGTCCATTTACTTGCCTGTCATTGTCCTTTGTGCTGGAAGAGTTGAGCGAGTTAGGCGTGGTTCCTAGTCGCTTTGGGGAAAATCCTCCTCTTCTTCATCAGAGTCGGAGTCTGTTGAGGGTTCTTCTTCTGGGATGTTTTCTGCAAGGTCTCTTTTCTTGTTAGTTTTTTTGGTGAAGAGATTCTTCTTAGCCTTGTAGGTCTTGTTGTGGGGTAGAGTTTTGAAGTTGGGTTTGTTTGGGCATTGAGCAGCGAAGTGTCCTGGTGTTCTGCAACTGAAGCATTTCCCTTTCTTGAATGACTTCTTTTGATCTTTGGTAAGAATATTGTCAAGGGTTTGATATACCAGCTTCTGGATGCATTGGTTGGTGGTTTCTTGTTCGTCGTCAGAGTCTTCTTGATCCTGGAGAGTATTCTTGTAGTTCTCTAGTATGGCTTGTATATTATCGACGTCCATAGCATTTGGGTCCTTATAGTTGTCATGGGGTCAAAGCCAGTTCAGATTCATGTAGTGTTTTTCTTTGGCCAGAATTCTATTGGGGCGTTTTGCTTGTTTTCCACCTAGATAGATTCTTTCCATGCGGATGATCTCTTTTCCTTGTTTTGCTGCTTCAATCCATGCTTGGAGATTGTTATCGGGTCCTCGTCGAATGGCTTGTATGGCGATATTGGAATCCAAACCTTATCTGAATAGATGGATGAGTTGCGAGACATCTGTAAGTCTTGCACAGATGGCAAATACTCTGAACTCAGAAATGTATCCGTCCACTGGTCTTGATAGTTGTTTGAGAGTATGCAACTGCCACAGGGCATCTCCTTCCATATCGAATGGTTGAAAAGCTGAGTCGAGGGCTGCAAGGAAGTTTTCCATGGTTCCAAGGTAGATACCTTGTCCTGAGACTGTGTGTGCTGCCATGAATTCTGTTCTCCAGACCAAGGCCTTCTTGTCCATGTGATAGAGCATGAACATGATTGCAGTGTGTTCATCTGGGAAGTTGTTGTTATGGGCGAGCATGTAGAGCAAACAGTCTTCTTTCCATTTTTGGTAGTTCCTTGGGTCTCTGTCAAATTTGTCGGGTTGAGCATATTTAGGTTGATGCTCTTGGTGGATTGTTGTTGAGGAGGTTGTTGTCGAGATATCAGGTGAATCCATTGGAGGTTTTCCGAAGACGTTATAGAACGAGTTGCCAGAGTTCTTTGATGACGATCCAAAGGTTCTGTGTCCAAGAATTCCTGCTGGATTGATGGAAGTTGTGGGAGGTGCTTGTGGATTTGCAGAGGTGGTGTTTGTTGGTTGAGACATTTCGGATTGGAGGTGTTGTTCAAAGGTCTGTTGTTGTGTTTCAGATTGTTTGATGAGGGGTTCGATGTCTTGTTCTGATTCTGAGTCAGTGGAAGAGGTTCTGGGTCCGAGTTAAGAGAAAGAGGATTGTTGAGAAGAGTTTCGTTCGATGGAGATGGTTGGGTGTTGTTTGCTGTGTTGTCTTGAAATGGAGATGAGTTGTTTTGACATATGCTGGGGTGGCGATCCAAGATTGCCTGAACGAGATGTCTTCCCGTTTCTTTACTAATGGGTCTAGTGAATATCGATCCCTAACTAACTGCCAAGTCCTCTTATGCCTAGGGCCTGGTAGATCTTTGTTGGCTGGTAGTTGCAATGACCATTGGCCAAGGATAATAGAGAGTAAGTAAGTGAAGGCTTGAGATAAGTGGTCACTGGAGATAGAAAACAAGTTCTAGTATGTCATAACTTAGCAAAATAGCTGTTATGACTTGGTAAAAATTGTTATGAACATTGAGTGGGACTACAGATATTATTAGCCCTGGTCTGATAACAAATGGTTAGTGGATGAAATACTGGCATTGTTGGATAAAGACATCACTATGCAGTAATGCAGTAAATGTCTGGAGATCTTAAATGGACATCAGACTCAATAGTATAGACAGGACTCTCTAGAGAAATCTTAGACAATCTCTTATTCTATCTTTGGACTTCAGCTAAATGGGATAACATTAGACTAACCCATTTATAGACTCTGACTCAACTTGTTACTCTTATTACTTCTGTAAAGACTTAGTTGAGATAGCTTAGTCTTACTCTTTATCTGAGTTGACAAGAAGAACTTGATAGAGTTTCTGTTATTTTCTGTATACTACTTATATAACTACTATATGGTCTGTGCACTACTTTTCCACACTCATCATGTGATTTGTCATGTAATATGACCATGGGACTGTGACTGAGTAACACTTGTGATGTGACACTTTCCTATACTTTTTATGTGTAGTAAGTCTAAAAAGAAAAAGAAAAGAAAAGAAATATAAATAATAACTTAGCTGTTTGGACTTACTACACAAGGAATGTCAGTGGGCCAACTTCTAAGCCAGAATAAAGCCTTTTATTAGTATTTGACAAAGAGAACTCAATAGAATTCCCATTGGATTCTGTATACTATTTATACATGAAGAGTAACCCTAACCCTTCCTTTTATCCCATGCTTTCCTATGAGTCACTTTCCTCTCACACATTCATTGATAAGAAAAGAAAAAGAAAAAGAAAATAATAATCAAAAACTAAAAGGAAAAGAAAAGAAATATAAATATTGACTTAGCTATTTTGTCAAGTCATGACAAGAAAAGTGTGTGGGAAAAGGTATTACATAACAATGTCACATGATGAGTATGGGAGAATAGTACATAGTAGCATCTATAATTACAAATCAGTAAGTGACTATTTGTAATATGTTAAAAGAAAAGAATGATATCAAAGTCAGATAATTAATAATAATTAATTCTAATATTATTCTTAATATTAAATAATATCTAGTATAGCTTACAAGGAGTAGTATACTTTCCTTAGCCTCAAATCATCATAAAGCTTAGGTAACAAATTTATTTCACTACAAACCCTAATAGATATGCTTTATTATTACTCAAACAGCCAGCAAAAAAACTGTCTAAATGCTATATCATTTTGTTTGGTTTACTATTTGACCATTTTCCCACCAAATCACATGATTCTATTTACTATTGATCTCATCTTGGTAGAAGACCCTATTCTTACACCCAAACCAATTTGGCAATACCTTGGTTTCTATTTCAACCATAAGCTCAACTTCTACTATCACTTTTATGCCACCAAGTGTCTCTCAACCCTCAACATCATGAAACTCCTAGGCAACTCATCATGAGACATCCTTCTTCTTCAAAAACAACTATTATATAGAATATGTATAGTACTAATAGTACTATATGGCTTTCAGTTATGGTTCTTTAAGGGAGCCCCCTGTTAATGTTAGACCATGAAGATCTTAGAGTTCACCCTAGGTAGATGTTTAGGAAGAACTCGATAGTTCCCTATTATATCTTATACTATTCTTATATGATCTATGTACTAAAGTCCTATGATCACATGTCCTTCTGAAATATTCTACAATTACCTGAGCTAGTCACATAATATGGTTTACTTAAGGTTCCCACACTATATAACTTTATCCCATTATATGTCCTGAGATTGTAAATTAACTATTCAAAAGTGTGGGAAGTTATTTCCTTTTTTGGGACTCTCATAACACCCCCACTGTCAATAACCTGTCTGAACTCAAGAAAATGCAGCAAAGAACTGCCTTATGAATCACAGGCACCTTTTGCATATCTCTGTCAGAGGGTATTAAAGCTATAGCAGGCCTCATTCCCATTTCCCTATACTTATGAAAGTTGAATAGCTGCCATCATTATTCCACTATCACATGCTATTAACTTCATATTAGACATATTGTATGCCAAGAATTAGTCTCCTTACAGATTTGTAACCTCCAACCTTATAGCCAAACAATAAGCAAAACTCAAAAGCCCTATCAAGAACATCAATAAACACCTCAACAAAATTATCTCATGTTTCAACCTTACTCATACTCTTTCTTCTCCCAGTTCAAGAGTAGTCAATCATTTCTCTAGTAGAATAGTTTTTCACTTCCCTCTTTTCTCTTCTGATAAAGATACTGTCACAAACTTCATTCAGCTATATCTCTACCAATTCCTTGATGATTCTCATAGTCTCAATGGCTCTGGAAAGCCCTTAAAAAGACCTTTCAATCAATACCAGTCATGTCTCGAGGCAATCAATATTGGCTGAGCTATTGAGCAAATTGATAGATAACCACCATAGTACCACATATTAGATTGCCAATATCTTGGAAACCACCACAATCTAAGCTTTGCTTTTAGGCATCAGAGAAGCTCTCTTTATACCACTCAGAATGAGCCTATAATGATACCAAGGCAATTAATATTAGTGGAGATATAAAGACCTTGATGTTTGCACATAGACTTTATTAATTACTCCTAGATAGTCATCTGTCCTTTTTTTAGAACAAAGGACAGCCTTTATATGGTTAATTTATCTTTATTTCTAGTACAAAGGCACTACCATATGTAAAAAAATAGATAGTAGTATGTGATGATCTATCCTAGTACATAGACTATCACTGTTATGACTTGGCAAAATGGCTAAGTCATTATTTATATTTCTTTTTTTTTTTTTTTGGACTTACTACACATAAGAAGTATGGGAAAGTATCATGTCACAAGGTATCATACATCATAGTCACAGTTATATAATAGGATGTCACAGTGTCACATCACATGATCAAGTCACATGAGGAGTGTGGGAAAATAGTGCACAGACCATGTAGTAGTTGTATAAGTAGTATACAGAAATAAATGAGAACTCTATCAAGTTCTTCTTGTCAACTTGAACTTGGAGTAGATTTAAGTCATCTTGGCTAAAGTCTTACAATTACTTTTATGTATATAAGAACTCATAGTCTGAGGATTAGACCTCAGACTTAACAACATCTTTTGTTGCTTGTCTAACTTCACTTTTTTGAGCCTTTTGAATACTAAATTTACCTATTACAAATCAGTAAGTGGCCATTTGTGATAGATACTCATATATACATCCAAAACCTCAACTATACCTTTAGGCAGTTGCAAAACTCCTCATACAGTTGAAAGGGTGCAAAAGGGAATTACATACTGGGACAAACAAGAAGATGTGGTACCAGCTCCCAATTGTGTGCTAAAGGTTTGAGTATTATGGATATAGGTTGGGACTATTAATACTACCAACTATAGAGTAACAACAAGTGGTTACTCCAAGAAGTGATGAACGAGGACATTGGAACAGAAGAAGAAGGAGAATGCAAGAATAAAAGTTAATTATAACTTTCATATGGATAAAACAGCTATAAACAGAGATATTGGACTCATTGGATTTAACAGATAATCTCTAAATAATCTTCAGACTAAGATCTAACAATTATAGGACAATAACTAAAGAAAAATTGTTGAACCTATCCATTTCTGGATAACTGACTCAAGTTGTCACTCCTAGTCATACTAGTAGTAATAGTTGTTATACTCCTAATTAGTATAAATACAATTCAAGAAGGACAAGAATAACAAGTTCTCTCTTTCTGTGGTTCTTGTGTAAAAACTCTTACTCTTGCGACCCCATACTCTCTTCAGTCCTTGTGTAAGGGCGACTGGGGCACCAGACTCTAGGAGAATCCTCAGCTGATATTATAGTTTGTAATTATGGTACAACTCACCTCTAGGGGAATCCTCAGAGATTAGGATAAGGCTTCTGAAGGGATCCTCTGCATTATATACTAGCTTTAGTGTCAGGGTCAGTGTGACCAGAGCTATACTAGTGTGTTTAAGTATTACTTTAGTAATACTTGAACAGGCTTAGGTTGCTTCGGAGCATCCTTATACAGTTCAGGGGTGGAAATAGAGCTGTCCTCTTACACCTTGGACTATAGTGCAGAGTATGACTAAAAGTCTCGATACTCTCACTTTTGATATAACTTCACTAAAAACCTTGACTGGACCCTTTGTAGAGGAGCATAAAGATATCAAGTATTGACATAGGCTTCAAGTTGAAACACATACTCAACTGTGAGGTCTAGAGTCTTAACATTGAGAGGAGATAACTGAAATGAAGGTTTTGAATAAAAGAAGAAATTAGGTATTATATGTAGCTTTAGGTAAAATAAAATAAGTTGGTTGGTGAAATGAGAGTAAGATCTCTTAGATTGTCATCGCATAGCCTCCCTAAGATGTCAACCTTTATATACCATGACAAAAGCTCCACTGGAAAATACAGTTAGTTGATCACTCATAGACTCTCCACACTTAGTTGCCCCCTTGTCTGCATCCCCAGCACTGAACCTTATAGGTGTAATGCAATCCAAGTGTTATAAGACTTTAGCCAGGGCAACTTAAATCCACTTCAAGTCTGAGTTGACAAGGAGAACTTGATAGAGTTTCCATTTGATTTTCTATACTACTTATATATTTTTGTCAGCAACTAACTTAAGATCTTAATCCTAGGTTAGGATCAAGGGAGCTCTTTAGGGTTAGAAGAGAACTCAATAGAGTCCTTGCTTCATTCCGCTATACTACTTATATATTTCTGCATTGTTTTCTCTTATGTATTCTACAAGCTTTTATTAGTCCCAGATTTGATTCCAGTCTATATCATATTCCTTGGTCATGGTCAAAATAACTCATAACAATTTTACTACAATGGCTATGCAATGTCCTCCCATGGTCCTCATGTTATTTCTATCATGTGTTTACCTTATCACATGTTGTGACTGTGACTGTGACTTTGTGACCAAGTCACATGATGTCTTCCCATGCTCCATCCTTGTAGTAGTAAGTCCAGAATAAAAAAACTAAAAGAAAAAAGAAAAAGAAAAAGAAAATAGAAGTGACTTAGACATTTTGCCAAGTCATGACAAGTGTGCACATAGCCAAGCTTTCCCAGCCTGTTGTTCTCTCTGAAATCTGAAGCCTGTCCAAGTTGTATTTGCTATTCCTCTCTAGATTGAGTTCTGGATATATTCTGTGTTCTTCTCAAGACATCCTACTAATTCTAAACTTTTACACTCATTAGTTTCACATTTCATGATTCCAGAGGCAGTGATAATAGAGGTAAATGCCAAGATGTTCTCTCCTATCTATAACAATAGTAAGTCTATTCGTCTTAGATATTATCTTGTAAGTAATTGATCATCTCATCTTATAATAAAGTCTTATCTCAGACGTCAACTAGCATGTCAACAGCTGAGATGCCTCCTATTTTGCTAGGGTTCTTATACCCTTCTCTTTACATGCTTGGTAACCTGGTTACCAGCTCTACCTGCTGCAGTTTGGTTATTGTCAAGTCTACAGCAGGTATAGTAGAAGATTAGTTGTGGATGGTAGTGAATGTAGGCAAAGATCAGTAGTAATTGGTGGAAGTGATCAAAGTTAGAGTAGTGGTGCTAGGTGGTAATCAGTTGCCTCAATATCCTGCCTTGGGTGTTATCCCCTGTATGTTGGAGAAGGGTTGACCCAAATCTAATACTACCCTTTCTGCTCTCTGGATACTATATTAAAGTTATTACAAATGTCTGAAACTTAAAGAATAAAAGATAAAAAGAAAACTATTACTACTTTTAGGATTCCCTTGACTCCTTCTCACTCTAAGTTCCCCCAAAGTCCTATAGCTTACATATCCCTCTCCTAGATCCTTCCCATCAATGACACATCCCCACTGCTGTTTCCTTCTAGAATCTTCTTTATCCTTTGCTGTTCTTCTCTCTGTTGTTGGCTTATGATTTAGAACTTCTTAGTTACCTGTCAAGTGTTAGTAAGCTCCAACTACTGTCCAAATTTCCTAAGTTAAGTCCTAGGTGTCATTTATCTAAATATATCTGATCTGATACCATCAATGCTTATTTGCAATCAGAGACATATCTGTCTAAGTCTGTCCCTAGTACACTATTAGCTCTAGAGCTCAAGTTTTCCATCTTTTTCAAGGTATATCCAATACAAAGTGGTATTATATGACAGAAAATAATCATTTAATAATATAATTTCTTTTATATTTTATATTAATTACTAAATTCTGCTCCTGAACTCCTGTTGTCTACTCCTATAGGATCATGATTTAGACTAGTTACTTGTACTCCTTCTATTCCGGACTTAGTATAAGTACTCCATTAGTTACATCCTAGTTCCTTAGTTCATAGATTAACGTCTATAATATCTTTTATGTGTTCTATCCTCACTCTTATCAATATACCACTTCTCTCCTGAACTCCTGGCAATAATTCAGTTCTCCTGAAATATACAACCACACATGTGACAGCAGATTGAGGCACAGCGCATGAGCTGAGGCCAAGGTTGTTCCTTACTTTTGTTGTCAACTCCCTTCCACTCTGGAGTAATTCCGCTCCACTTCAGGTCATTCTGCTCCTGCTCTGCACAGTCCTTGACAAGTGGATCTATAATATTGTTATCTGATAACTCTTTCTATGACCCAATACTAGCTTATCTTGCTTGCCTCCTGAGGTCTTTTTATGAGCTCTAGGTCTATTTCTACCTGCTCACTATTTCTTATAACCCTTTGGTATGTTCTAAGGACTTATGATGGGTTCTAGAGTGAATTCTGATTAGGAATTCATTGGTATAAAGTATATCAAATGCTACTTTCTGCAGCAAATTTGCTTGTAGTGTAACACTATTGTGGACTCATGCACACTACTCAAGTAGTAGGGTAGTGGCTATGACTACTACTACAGAGACCTCATAAGAGTTTTTTCAGGCTTCCTATAACAGATCTATAATAGAACTCCTTTCTAGAGTGCTCTTGAGAGTGGAAAGAACCTTAGAAGGCTTACCTCTAATAAAATGATGTCACATCTCAACAGGCCATTGCTTATTTATAAATTTAGGTTACCATTGTTAGTGACTGACTTAAGATCTTAATCCTGGGTTAGGATCAAGAGAGCTCTTCAGGATTAGAAAAGAACTCAATAGAGTCCTTGCTTTATTCTGTTACACTACTTATATATTTCTGCACTGTTTGTTCTTATTTATTCTACAAGTCCCTATCAGTCCAGGGTTTGATTCTAGTCTATGTCATATTTTTTGGTCATGGTCAAGGTGACTCATGACAGTACCCCTCTCTTAAGTAGTTTTGTCCTGAAAATTTCTTATAACTCATCATATATGTGAGAGCGACCAGGGCAGAGTGCTCCAGGAGATTCCTCAGATAAATTATACTATGAAATATGTTACAACCTACCTCCAGGAGATTCCTCAGAGAATTAGATGAGGCTCCTGGAGAGAATAATCTACAATATATATACTACAGTGTCCTTGCGTTCCGGTTTCTCCGTTCTTTGGTAACTAGAGTCTGCATAATGAAATCATGTTGGGAGGCAACAGAGGGTGCTCCAAAGTCATGTGTGAGGGGTCCCCTTACAATATATGTTTTCTATCTTATCCATCTCGTCTTCTTCATTCCATTCCTCTATTCTTTCTTCCTCGATTTCTTCTTCTTTCTCTTCTTTGTTGATCTTTTCTAATCTTTCCTTTCCTTTTTCCTTCTATTTCTTCCAATTTCTTTCTAATCATCTCTAATATTCTTTGTCAAATCTCCTGTCATCCTATCCATATAGCATTTTTGCCATATACCTACCTAGCAATTCCTCTTTCCTGTCTTCTTTATTATTCCTTCTTTTCTTTACCCTTCCAATTTCACCATATTCTTCCTCAAATTCTTTGACTAAATCCTCTGCATTTCCTAGGTTCTCTCTTGGTTCCCAGATGTCTTCTTCTGCTGTATATCCTTCCCTCTAAACTTTCTCTTGTTTAATATCTTTTCCACTTTATATTCTTCTTCTCCTTCGATTATAACTAGTGCTAGCTGTTTCTTTTTCTGGCCTTTGACTTGATCTTTATATCTATGTACTCTGCTGACATTTACCACTGGATGTATTTTAACCATGCTTGGCAAATCTAACTCTATGGCATTTGTTGAGATAATTCCTTTTACTTGGTAAGATCCCACAAATTGTTCTGTCAGTTTTTCCAATTGTCTTCCTTTCATCTGATATTTGAGATCTTTTGTGCTCAAAAGCACCTAGTCCCCTACTCTATATTCTTTTACCTTGCTTTTTTTCCTATCAGCATATTTCCTCATTTCCTCTTGGCTTTTCTTTAATACTGCTTCTGCTTCTCCATGTACTTCCTTCATTCTTATCATGAATTCTTCCGTCTTCTCAAATTTTCTTGTCATGACTTGGCAAAACAGCTAAGTTAATATTTATATTTTTTTTTTTTTTCTTTTAGATTATTACTAAGTGGAATATGGGAAATATCACATGATAGTCACAGAGTCACAAAGGTGTGACCAAGGTCACAGAAATGGTCATATCACAGATAATCATGAGTCACAGTCACAGTATATGACAAAGAAGTCAGCTGATGGACATAAGGACTGTGGGAGACAAAATGCATAGCCATAATAGTAATTATATATATAGTGTAGCAAATCTAACAGAGACTCTATCAAGTTCTCTGTAAGAAAGCTAAACTCCAAGCCAGAAAAAAGCCAACTGCTCTTTGTTCAGCAATTGACAAAGAGAACTTGATAAAATTCTTCTTCTCCTTCAATTATTACTGAAGCTGGTTGCTTCTTCTTCTGCCCTTCTACTTGCCCTACATATTTACGTATCCTACTAACATTTACTACCAGATGTATTTTTACTGTATTAGATAGTTCTAATTCTACTACATTTGATGATACAATCTTTTTAATCTTGTAAGGGCCTACAAATCTCTCCATCAACTTGTCTGTCCTCCTCCCAACCATCTGGTATTTTAAGTCCTTAGTACTCAACATCACTAAGTCCCCTACTTTATAGTTATCTACTTTTGCTCTCTTCTTATCTGCATATCTTTTCATCTCTTCCTGTGCTTTTCCTAGTGCTGCTTTTGCTTCCTCTTGTATCTCTTTTATTTTCTTGATGAATTTCTCTGCTCCTTCATACTTCCCTTTCTTTCTTCCTTTGAACCCCATTCTGGGATCTTGTCCATAATTTGCCTTAAAAGGTAACATCCTAGTACTTGAGTGTACTTTGTTATTATACGCAAACTCTGCCGTTCCTAACCATTCTGGCCACTGCTCTTGCCTATGATCAATGAATATCCTTAAGTACTGTTCCAACTCCTGATTTACCCTCTCTGTTTGTCCATCTGTCTGAGGGTAGAACACCGTTGATAATTCACTCTTAATCCCCAACATCCCGTTCAACTCTCGCATTAGTCCTGCTGCAAATTGTGGCTCCCTGTCTGCTATGATACTCTCAGGCAGACCATGTAATTTCCACACATTGTCTCTGAACAACCATGCTAGCTCTTCTGCTGATGTTTTCTCTGTAGTAGGTATAAAATGTACCATTTTTGTTAACCTATCAACCACTACTAAAATCGAATCATATCCTTGATCTAAAGACAACTTAGTAATAAAGTCTGCCAATATATGTGTCTGGAATTGAGTTAGGCATTAATTTGCTGGCTGGCTGCTCTGTGCAATTTTTGTTTCACTGGCAGGCATTGCATCCCTCTACATACCGCTTCACTTCTTTTGTAACCCCTGGCCACCAAAAATTTCTAGTGACCAATTTTACCGTTTTCCATTGCCCCTCATGTCCTTCTATCGGCATATCATGATGCAGCCTAATTATCTCTGCTCTAAGCTTGTCATCTTTTAGTACATAGACTTTTCCTTCCTTGTATATTACACTATCAACCTCTCTCCATTCCTCATCTCTCAACATCTTTACCCCTGCTCATTTCATTTCTTCTGCAGCTTTTATCACTCCATCATCCTTTACTTTTGACTTTCTAACCTCCTCTAGTAGATCTATCCTATCTACTATTATTTCTACTGCCTCTGTTCTTCTTACTTCTATCCATTCTGGTTTTACCAACATCTCATCCTCATTATCCTTTTCTATCCCTACCTCCCAGTCTGGTCTTCTACTTAGACTATCTGCCTTTTCCATCTTGCTTCCAGGGACATGTTTTAGCGTAAAGTCAAATCTCAACAGGTATAAAGCCCATCTTGCTTGTCTCTAATTTAGCTTTTGTGCTTTCATTCGAGGTTTTTGTGATCTGTCCAAATCTCGAATTTAATTACTGCTCCTTCTAGAAAGTATCTCCACTCTTTTAGGCATCTGATTATAGCTAACATCTCTTTGTCATGTATCTCATAGTTGCATTCTGTATCACTTAGAGATTTTGAAATAAAAGCCACTGGTCTCTACATATTATCAGAGCACTTCATAGATAGTACTCCTCCAGTTGTATAGTTCAAGGCATCAGCCTCTACCCTAAACTCCTTATCTAGATCTGGGGCTGCTAGTACTGGTTTCGTCGTGAAAACTCCTTTCAACTCATCAAATGCTTTCTGCTGCTCCTGCCTCCACTGTCACTTCATATCTTTCTGAGTGAGTATATTCATTGGCCTGGCTATTCCAGCAAAGTCTTTGATAAACCTCCTGTAATAGTTTGCAAGGCCTAAAAATTTCCTAACGTCTTTTATATTTTTGGGCTCTAGCCAACTCAATACTCCATCCATCTTCTCCTTTTCCATTTCTATTCCGTTAGGTCCTATAACCACTCCTAAGAACCCTATCTTCCTCACTTTCCATACACATTTCTCTGGTTTGACGTACAAGTCATTTTTCTCTAACCTCTTCAATACTTCTTCTACTATTTCATCGTGTCCTTTCTTAGTTTCTGTTCCTACCAACACATAATCTACAAATGTGGCGACCTTTCCTTCATTGATCAGATCCCTCAGAATTTCATTCATTATCACCTGGAATGTGGCTGGCGAGTTTGTCATTCCAAAAAACATTACTGTTGGCTCAAAGGAGCCCATATGTGTTGTAAATGCTCCCTTCCACTCATCCCCTTCTTTGATCCTCATATTATTGAACCCCCATCTGAGATCCATTTTTGTGAATACTTTCTTGCTACCCATGTTGTCTATTAAATCTGTAATTAATGGTAGCAGATAGTTGTTCTTCACTGTCTGGTCATTCAGATTGCAGTAGTCCATGACCATCCTCTTACTTCCATTCTTTTTCCCTACAAAGAACACTGGCGACATTTGAGGAGATTTTGATGGTCTGATATATCTCTTTCTCAGTTGGTCTTCCACAAAATTCTGAACTTCCTCCCTCTCGTTTTTGGATAGAGGGTAAATTCTTCCTTTTCGTAGTTTGAATGTCTCTTTGAGATCTATGGTATGATCCCAAACTTTCCTTATTGGCATCCTCTCTGACTCTACTTTCCTGAATACTTTTCTCCACTTTAGAAACCTTCTTGGGACAATTTTCTCAATTTTCCTGTGGTCCTCCTTGATTTCTTCTTCTCTTCTCCAATCCTCTTTATCATTTATCGCCCATCTGACAATTTTCTCTTCTTCTAGAGTTACTATCCTTTTTCCTCTTTTCTTCTTGTCTTCCTCCTTTACTTTTACTCTACCACACAAGGGCAGACATCTCGTCATTTTGACCTCTTCCATTTCCCAATTTATCTTTGGGTTGTGTGCTACCAACCATGGCATTCCCAAGATTATTCCGTTTTTCCCAGGTCACATCCATCCATCCTCATTCTTTCTATGTGACTTTTGTAATAGACGTTTGCTTCCATCTGATAAGTGATCACTCCTCTACTGTTATTTATCCCATCTATATTTCTGACCGCTATGGGTCTCTCTAATTTTTGTAACTTGAACCCATGCCTAGCTGCCATCCTCTTATCCATAAATATCCCTGTATGTAAGGGGACAGCCTGAGATCGCTTAGATAACCTGGTAGGGTTCACATCATCTAGTGTTCCCACAGATCCTCAGAGTCCACGGTCTATAGTTCCCTTCCCTCTAGTTCGGGTCTCCATCATAGTACTACATAGCTATATCTGGTAGTATAGTTATTATTGTCCTGATGTCAGTGGCCATAGCAACCAGCGCATAGACCAGGCTAGTTTAGTATAAGTAGCTAGTGATGTATGGTAGAATACCTTACCTCAACAATGATTGAAGCTCCTGGGCTATCCATCGCTTCTTCTTAAGATGCCTGCTTTACTATACTGCAGTGTGACTGGGTGCCTCACCAAGTGTGCCCCTTACACTGTAGCACCACTGTCCAAGAGTGCTTTTACAGTTATACCTTTATGCATATCTAACTTTTCTACTCCAATATTCATCCACACTTCTCTTAGCATTTTGAACATTCTCCTGACATCCCTTTGGCTACCCCCCTCTTTTGCTGCACTTTCTGGTTCTCCTGACTGTGTGCTGCTTTGCTGCACCTTTGTCTCTCTGGACCGCACTGCCTCCTTCTCTTTTCCTTTTGAACATCCACACTACTTTTGTCTGTTTCTAATTACCCCCTGTCCTCTATTCTCTTTCACATGACATCCTTTCTTCCTGCATCTTTCACACTCTACATATGTCACTATTGTTTCCCTTGTGCACCATCCCAATTCTAATAGTCACGCTTCTTCTGGGACGCCTCTTCCACAATGCTCCTCTGCCCTCTTTCTTAACTCTTCTATTGAACTTCTCCTCTATCCTTGCTGTGCTTCTCGTGACTTGGCCACGCACGCCACCTCTTCTTCCTCCATTCTCCTTAACTTTCTTTCTTCTTCCTGTGCTTTTCTCTTTTCAGGGTGTGCCAGCTCTCTCTGTTAGTGTGTCTTTTGTGGCCTTGCCATATGCACCACCCTCTCTTCTGCTCTTTCTTTCTGTAATGGACACTCCCTACACTTGTGCCCCTTCTCCTCACATTTAAAACATTCAACCACTACTACCTCATGTTGTCAAGGATGTGCGGAGCGGGAGCGGAGTTACTCTGGAGTGGAAGAGAGTTGACAACAAAGGTGGGGGAACAACCTTGGCCTCAGCTCGTGCGCTGTGCCTCGATCGACTGTCGCGCGTGTGGTTGCGTATTTCAGGAGGACTGAATTGTTGTCAGGAGTCTCGGAGAGGAGTGGTATAGATTGATAGG
>Ga0153998_1000065_pt1 | contig 16123 bp, 15 predicted proteins | sample TSNC082MetaG_FD_104725 | JGI IMG/M metagenome (GOLD analysis project Ga0153998, IMG submission 104725) | Attine ant fungus gardens microbial communities from North Carolina, USA - TSNC082 MetaG | ecosystem: Host-associated > Fungi > Mycelium > Unclassified | place: USA: North Carolina, Lumber...
ATGCTCTGTCCTAGTGCACAGACCATCACTTTTCTGTATTTAAGGACTCATAGTCTGAGGATTAGACCTCAGACTTAACAACATCTTTTGTCACTTGCCTTACTTCGCATTTTTGAACTCTTTAAAGTATCAAAGCACCCATCACAAATAGTAAGTGACCATTTGTGATAGGTTACCAGTTGATTTGCCTAATATCTTGGCCATTATTGATTGCTTTAAGACATGACTGGTATCGATTGAAAGGTCTTTTCAAGGGCTTTAAGCTGGTTTTAAGATGGTGGGAATCGTCAAAGAATTGGTGGAGATATGACCAAATGAAGTTTGTGACAGTCAGTTAGGGACTGAGGGAGGAAACTTTGCACCAAGTTCAGGTGTACAGTTGACTCCTGACCTGCCAATTGAATGTGTTAGATACTATTTCTCAGTATAAACCTTGTGCTGTGCTCCATTGTGAGTAATACATGCAGAGGAGTGACGGTTACTTTTAGAAGGCTGTCTAGAGTAGGGGTTCTCTTCTTAGGGGCAATAGTATAACCATATTATTAGGGCAGTAGTCAGTAGGGCAGTAGGCATCTGGCTGGGTGAAGATCTTGCACCCCAGCAGACATAGAAATAAATAGTGAGACTCAACACTACATCCGTACCCTTGAGATATTGTCATGATGTCTCAACAACAATATCATAACCTCATGAGCAATTTGCTCAAAGAAAAGCGCGCCCTCGCTTCACTAAGGGCAAAGTTAGAAGGAAGACAAGAGAGAGAATGTTGGAAATGCAAGAGGTTCGGACACTGAGCCCAACACTGTAGGAGGAAGGAGAAAGAAAAGGGGAAACCAACTCTCCAAAATAAATTTGAGATATTAGCAAGTAGAGTAATGAGCTGTGATGTGGAGTTAAGAAAGTAGGAAACTAAGCAAGGAGGATGGAAAGTGGAATGCTATAAGTGTGGAGAAGAGGGGCATAAGTGTAAAGAGTATCCGTTATAGAAGAAGATGGAAAGGGTAGCGCGTTCCAACAGGGGAAAGGTGTACCAAAAAGAGAGGAGGCCAGTATGTCCCATCAGGGAAAAGGCGCAGGAAGGAGAAAGAAGGTTGAGGAGAGTAGAGGAAGAAGAAGCGGTGCAGGTGGCCAAGCCACGAGAAGCACAGCAAGGTTGGTGAGGGAGCTTTGTAGAAGAGCTAAGGAAAAGAGCAGAGAAGCACTGTGGAAAAGGCGTTCTAAAGAAGGCGTGACTATTAGAGTTAGGATGGATGACAGGAGAAATAGTAGTGTCATACTTGACCTGCAAGTGCAAAAAGAAGAGATCCCATGTAGAGGACAACCAAGAGCAAGGAGTGGTCCCCTTTTGGAAATGGAAAAAATTAAGTTGGTGTAGATGCAAAGGGAAGACAGGGGGAGAGGCGGCACAGCCCAGAGAGGCAAAAGCGCAGCAAAGCGGCACAGAGTCTGGAGAACCAGAAAGCGCAGCAAAGGAGGAAGTAAAAGAAAGGGACATCAGGAGAATGTTCAAAATTTTAAGAGAAGTATAATTAGACATAGGAATAGAGAAAGTAGATACACATGAAGGCGTAACAGTAAAGGCACTCTTGGACAGTAGCACCACCAGGATGTTCATGGACAGAGAAATGGCCCAGAGGTATGGTTTCAAGATAACGAAACTGGAGAGGCCGTTATGAGTCAAAAATGTAGATGGGACAGAAAACAGCAGAGGAAAAATCACGCACCAGGTAGAAGTCAATGTCTTCTACAAAAATCATGTGGAAAGAATGAGAATGGATGTGTGTAATTTGGGGAAGACAGAGGTAATACTGGAAATGCCTTGGCTACAGGCCCACAACCCAGAAATCAATTGGGAGACAGAGGAAGTAAAGATGACAAGATGCCTGCCTCTGTGCAGAAGAAATATAGTGATGAAAGAGGATATAGAGCAGAGAAAGAAAGTTGGAAAAAGGATAAGAAATGTGGAAAAGGCAGATAGAGATGAATGGGAATGGACGATGGAGAAGTTTGATGAGGAGATCAAACTAGATAGAGAAAAAGTAAAGGAGATGGCACCATGAAAGTTTCACAAGTGGCTAAAGGTTTTTGGGAAAGTTGAGTCAGAAAGGATGCTGATGAGAAAACCATGGGACCACACAATCAATCTGAAAGAGGATTTTGTCCCAAAGAAAGAAAGGACATATTTAATGTCAAGGCAGGAGAAAGAAGAAGTGTGAGAGTTCATAGAAGAGCAGTTGAGAAAAGGGTACATTAAACCCTCAAAATCACTGCAAACCTCACCAGTGTTCTTTGTGGGGAAAAAGAATGGAAAGAAAAGAATGGTACAAGATTACCAGTACTTCAATAAAGGGACAATCAAGGACAATTACCCCCTACCTTTAATTTCAGACCTGATCAACACTATGGGAATGAAAAGAGTGTTCACAAAGATGGATTTGCGATGGGGGTACAACAATGTACTAGTAAAAGAGGGAGATGAGTGGAAGGCAGCGTTCACAATGCACTTAGGGGTTTTTGAACCCACTGTTATGTTCTTTGGTCTCACAAACTCACCAGCGACCTTTTAGGCAATGATGAATGACATTTTGAGAGATCTCATTAACACAGGAGAAGTGGCAGTGTTTATGGACGATGTCTTAGTAGGAACTGAGGAGGAAGAAAAACATGATGGAATAGTGGAGGAAGTGTTGAGAAGGATAAAGGAGAACGACCTTTATGTAAAGCCCAAAAAATGTGTATGGAAAGTAAGAGAAATTGATTTTCTGGGGCTGGTAATGGGGTCAGAAGGAATTAAGATGCAGGAAGAAAAGGTGGCAGGAGTCCTGGAATGGCCAAGGCCAAAAACAGTCAAAGAGGTACAGAAGTTTTTAGGGCTAGCAAACTACTATAGGCAATTTGTCAAAGATTTTGCTAAGATAGCCAAACCAATGCATAAATTGGTCAGAAAGGATGAAAAATGGAATTGGGGAGAGAAGCAGGAAAAGGCGTTTGAGCAGTTAAAGCAGGTATTCACAACACGACTAGTATTAGTGGCACCAGACTTAGATAAAGAAATGAGAGTAGAAGCAGATGCATCAGAATATGCAACAGGATGGATTTTATCGATGAAGTGTGGAGACGTGAAGTAGAGGCTGGTAGCCTTTATCTCAAAATCGTTAAATGAAGCAGAAAGGAATTATGAAATTCACGATAGAGAGATGTTGGTGATAATCAGGTGCTTAGATAAGTGGAGACACCTGCTGGAAGGAGCACAGAACAAATTCGAGATCTGGAGTGATCACAAAAATTTGGAATATTTCATGAGTAACCAGAAGTTAAATCAAAGACAAGCATGATAGGCTCTGTACCTATCCAGATTTGATTTTATGCTCAAACATGTACCAGGATCTAGCATGGGAAAAGCCAACAGTTTAAGCAGATAACCAGACTGGCAAAAGGGAGTAGAGAGAGATAACGAGGACAGAACGATGATAAAGAGGAAGTGGTTAAATGTTAGGGCGATGCAAGTAGTGGAGGTAATAATAGACAGAGTAGATCTATTAAAAAGGATAAGAGAATTGGAGGCAAAAGACGATGAAGTCGTCAAAGCAGTAGAAGAGATGAAATGAGCAGGAGTAAAGATGTTGAGAGACGAAGAGTGGAGAGAGGAAAATGGATTTATGCTAAGGGATAGAAAGGTATATGCTCCTAAAGATGAGAAATTGAGAGCGGAAGTTATCCGGCTATACCATGATACACTGGTAGGGGGGCATGAAGGACAGTGGAAAACGACAGAGCTGGTCACTAGGAATTTCTGGTGGCCAGGAGTAACAAAGGAAGTTAAGAAGTACATAGAAGGATGCAACGCATGCCAGAGAAATAAGAATTGAACAGAGGCACGTGCAGGAAAATTAATGCCGAACATAATACCAGAGAAGCCCTGGACACATATATCAGTGGATTTTATTACGAAACTACCGTTGGCACAGAGATATGACAGCATCTTGGTAGTATGCAACAGGATGACAAAAATGGCACACTTTGTGCCAACTACGGAAAAGACTTCAGCAGAAGGAGTGGCAAGATTGTTCCGGGATAATGTCTGGAAATTACATGGGTTACCAGAAAGTATTATAACGGATAGAGGAGCACAATTCACAGCAGGGATGATGAAAGAATTGAATCAAATGCTAGGAATAGATACAAAGTTGTCAATGGCTTACCACCTGCAGATGGACAGCCAAACAGAAAGGATGAATCAAGACTTAGAACAATACTTAAGAATGTTCATTGATCATCGACAAGAGCAATGGCCAGATTGGTTAGTGACAGTGGAGTTTGCATATAACAACAAAGTGCAGACAAGTACAAAGGTATCACTATTCAGAGCAAATAATGGACGAGATCTACGCCTGGGATTCGAAATGAGGAAGAAGGGAAAATTTGAGAAGGCGGAAGAGTTCGCAATGAGGATGAAAGAGGTATATGAGGAAGCAGAAGCAGCACTGAAGAAAAGCCAAGAAGAGATGAGGAAATATGCCGATAGGAAAAGAAGTGAGATAGAGGAATATAAAGTAAACGACTGGGTGCTTTTGAGCACAAAAGATCTCAAGTATCAGATGAAAGGAAGACGATCGGAAAAACTAACAGAGTGATTTGTAGGACCTTATCAAGTGAAAGGGATTATTTCAACAAACACAATAGAACTGGATTTACTAAGTACAGTCAGAATACATCCAGTAGTTAACGTTAGTAGAGTACAAAGATACAAAGATCAAGTAGAAGATTAGAGAAAGGAACGACTGGCACCAGTTATAATTGAAGGGGAAGAAGAATATGAGGTAGAGAAAATATTAAATAAGAAAAAGTTCAGAGAAAAAGATCAGTATCTAGTACAGTGGAAAGGATATACAGCAGAAGAAGATACATGGGAGCCAAGAGAAAATTTAGGGAATGCAGAAGATTTAGTAAAAGAATTCAAGGAAGTATACAGTGAAATTGGGAGAGTAAAGAAAAGAAGAAATAGGAAAGAGGATAGAAAGGGAGAGTTACCGGGTAGGTATATAACAAAGATGTTATATGGATAGGACGACAAAAGGTTCAATGAAGAATATTGGGGACAGTTGGAAAGAAATTAGAACAAATGGAAGGGAAAAAGAAAGGAAAGGATCGATAAAGAAGAGGAAGAAGAAGAAATCAAGAGAGGAAGAATAGAGGAATGGGATGAAGAAGATAAAATAGGAAGGATGGAAGACCCATACAATGAGTTATAAGAAATTTTTGGGACAAAAATTCTTAAGGAGGGGGTACTGTCATAAGTCAACACAACTATGACAATGTGGGAACAGTTGATGGACAGGATCAGTTGATGGGAAGAAATGAGTGACATGAGAAGAAACATCAGGAATGACTGATGGACATGGGAAAGAGATGGACAGATGTGAGAAAGGACTTGTATTATTAATAGATAGGAGAAATGTATAAATAGTGTAGAGGAATCAAGCGAGAACTCCATCGAGTTCTCTTCTAACCCTGAAGAGCTCCCTTGATCTTAACCCAGGATTAAGGTCTTAAGTCAGTTGCTGACAACTGGGTATGACAGGGAAGGGCGGCCTATTGGGTAGTTGTCTACTGGGATAGTCCAAGGCTCCGTTTTTAAGGATCATAATCTACTGTAAGGGCGACTGGGGCACACTCCAGGAGAATCCTCAGTTAATATTACAGTTTGTAATTATAATACAACTTATCTCCAGGAGAATCCTCAGAAATTAGGATAAGGCTCCTAAAGGGATCTTCTATATTATATACTAGGTTTACATTCTTTGTGTCAGGGTCAGTGTAATTGGAGCTATACTAGTGTGTTTAAGTATTACTTTAGTAATACTTGAATAGGCTTAGGTCACTCCAGAGCATTGTTATACAGTTCAGGGGTGGAAATAGAGCTGTCTCCTAATAATCTACAACAAAGAGCTACTTGCAGTAATTCAGGGACTAGAGAAATACAAATATCATCTGGAGGGACATCCACACAAAATTGAGATCTGGTCAGATCATCAGAACCTTACATTCTTTAGGACAGCTCAAAAGCTGACCAGGAGGCAAGCAAGATGGGTATTATTCATGACTCATTTTGACTTTGTACTCTATCATAAACCAGGAAAGACAATGCAAGCAGAAAACCCCTTGTCCAGATGAGCAGATCATGAGATGGGGATAGACCTCGACAATATGAACTAGGTGTTGCTAAAACCTGAGTACTTTGCTATCAACGCATTAGAGGCTACTCATGAATCACCAATAAATGACAAGATAATCCTAAAGGAGGTCAAAGCTACACTCTTATCAGATGAAGTCACAAAAGACTACAAGTTGTTACTCAACTCTGGTCCAAGAGAATTTGAAAAATCCTTACAAGACTGGAACTATGAGAACGGACTACTTCTGTACAGAGGGAAGATATATATCCCTCATAGTGTAGATGACACATTGCAACAACAGATCATTTAGATATACCACAATTTGCCGTCTGCCAGACACTCAGGTCAGTAGAAAACCTATGAGTTGGTCTCCAGAAATTACTGGTGGCCTAGGATGACTATATTTGTCAAGAAATACGTTACAGGTTGTCATATGTGTCAGTGGATGAAAAATCACCCACAACAACCTTTTGGACCACTTGTGCCTAACAAGGTGCCTAATGGGCCTTGGGAAATAATCTCTATGGACTTAATCACTCAATTGCCAGAGTCAAATGATTACAACACTATCTGCGTTATTGTCAACAGGCTCACCAGAAGGGCTCACTTCATTTCTATAAATAATCAGTTTTCATCCAAGGATATGGCACAGTTACTATATGACAAGGTTTATCCACTGCATGAACTGCCCCTACAAATCATTTTGGATAGAGGAGTATAATACTCAGCCAAGCTATTCCAAAAATTTTAGGAATAGAATCTACTATGTTGACAGCATACCATCCACAAACAGATAGACAAACGGAATATGTAAACTAGGCTCTAGAGCAATATCTTAGGTACTATGTTGATTAAAATCTTAGTAATTGGTCAGATCTGCTACCAAGTGCAGAATTTGCTTACAACAATCAAGCACATGAAGGAATTAAAGAAAGTCCATTCTACCTTGAATATAGCAGACATCCAAGAGCAGGTCCAATTCTAGCCAAAGAGTTGCTGCAAAGGGACTTAAATGACCTAATGTATAAAAGACAAGAAGCCTTGGAGCAGGTAAAAGCAGCTCTTACTCTTGCAGCAGAAAGAATAAAATGGTACTACAACAAGAAAGTCCAAAGCATCCCATTTAAAGTTGGCAACAAAGTGCTACTCAATTTGAAGGATTACCAGACTACGGAGCAAGCATTACGATCCTGGTATGAAGGACCATTTGAAATAATAGAAAAGTTGTCCTTGGTTATGTTCTAGCTTAGGATACCACTTTGCTACTAAGCACTGCACTCAGTCTTTCATGCAAGCAAGTTAACTCAGTACTCTGAATCCACCATCTATGTCCAGAAAGTCACTCCCTCTATCACTGACCTTGATACAGGGCCAGGAAGAATGGGAGATGGAAAAAATTCTGGACTTATGATAAAGAGGCTGTTTTAGCTAGGGGTTTTCCTGTTTTCTTTTTCAATTGAAGTTCCCCAACTACTATCTAAGTAGCAGTGAAGATAAAAGTTTAAATAAGATAAAATATGTGTTCTCCTAAGGAAAGCACCCTAGTTGACACTGTGTATCAGCACAGTGTCCCTCATGCATATTCATGGGGAAATGAATTCAGAAGTTGAAGGTAGAAAGAAGTTGTAAAATTAAAGTTCTGCTGATATACTGTGGTAGCAGTGATGTTTGAAACTCGAAACTTGATTCTAGACTACTGTATTGGCCCTGTGCCTGAGTCCTACCTGCCTGGTGTTGCCCTAATGCCCTGTTTCAAAGTTGTCCTTACAGTAGTACTCTTGACTATGTGATCAGATATTAACGTTGTCCCTATAGTTAAGTTACTTGTTCTGTAGTCTCTTTGGTTTGATTCAGTCTTGAGTTGAAGCAACTTAATCACCAATCTGATCACTCTAAAAATAGATTTCCACTTTTGAAAACCCAAATAGAGGAAAGAGGCAACCAAGATTGCTTGCTCTCTTCCTACTAAGTGGGGGTTTTTATAGGTTTAGAGAAATACAAAAAGAAATATATGAAAAATAGAGAAAATAATAAACCCAGTCATAATATATTATTACAATGATCATTCTGGTAGTGATAGGAAATCCTGTGCCTTCTTGTTTTTTCTCAATTGTTTCCTATTAGTTTTTGCTAGGTCTACTCTGCCCTTGCCGAGTTACTGGGTTGCCTACCACCAATCCTGCAGTGGTCTCCCCTTCTCTTTGGCTTATCTCAGTGACTTTGGACCTGACTCTTTCCTTTCCTGCCTAGGGAGTTTTGGAAGTTGTTTCCACTACTCCCTGAGGCTCTTTGTTACTCCTTTATTTCTGATTATAGTAGATCAGTTTTGATGTGCTCCTATTCTTAGCCATCACTGATTGGGTGATGTTGTGGCTATTTTTATTTCCTGCCAGGCCACTGGTCCTGTTCCTTGTGATGGGCGTTTCTCTGGACTTTTCCACATGAGGCTTCCTTTCTCTGACTAAGCTGCTTTTCTCAGTAATGATGCCATAGGGCCATGGGCTTGGCTCCACTGGTTCTCAAGTGATTGGCCTGTTGGTGGTAGTGACCTTATGTCCCCAGGTATACTACTACGTAGTTAGGTAGCTAGCTTTTGGTAGTGAGGTTCTCTGTACCTTCCCTGCTATCTAGCAGATGATTCTATCTTAGTCCTTCTTCTTGGGGTGTGAATTTGCAAAATTTGGTTAATTTGAGGCCTAAATAGATTTTGGGCTTCACAATGACAAAGACATGGAAAGAATGAATATCTTGTCAGATAGAAAGAATACACTCAAGGAGACAACACGTAAGAATCTGAAGGAAATTTACAAAATGCAGGCATAAATGTGCAAGAATATCTTCAGAGTATACCACAATCAAGATAACTTCTCAATAGAGCTCGAACCAAGAAAGAGGGTAATGTCACAAACTTCATTTGGCCATATCTCCATCAATTCTTTGATGATTCTTACAGTCTTAACAGCTCCTGAAAGCCCTTAAAAAGACCTTCCAATTGATACCAGTCATGTCTCAAGGCAATTAATATTGGCTGAGCTATTGAGCAAATCAGTAGGTAACCACCATGGTACCACATATTAAATTGCCAATATCTTAGAAACTGCCATGATCTAAGCTTCAGTTCTAGGCTTAGCAGAAGCTCTCTTTATACTGCTCAAAATAAGCTCAAAACAATCTCAAAGCAATTAATATTAGTGGAGATATAAAGGCCTCAATGTTTGCACATAGACTTTATTAATTACCCATAGATAGTCATTTGTCCTTTTCTTAGAACAAAGGACAGCCTCTATATGGTTAACTTATCACTATTTCTAGCACAAAGGCACTACCATATGCAGAACAATAGGTAGTAGCATATGATGATCTGTCCTAGTGCATAGACTATTACAATTCTGTATATAAGAACTCTCTGTCTGAGGATTAAACCTCAGACTTAATAACATCTTTGCTGCTTGTCTAAACTTTGCTTTTTTGAGCCTTTTGAATATTCAATTCACCAATCACCAATCAGTAAGTGGCCATTTGTGATAGGGATAAGGAATGGAGAGAAGTCAACAGTATAATGTATAAGGAGGAAAAGGTGTATGTGCCAAAAGACAATAAATTAAGAACAGAAATTATCAGGCTACATCACGATATGCCAGTAGGAGGTTATGGAGGACAGTGGAAGATGGTGGAATTGGTCACTAGGAATTTTTGGTGGCCAGGAGTTATAAAAGAAGTGAAGCAATATGTGAAGGGGTGCAATGTCTACCAGTGCAATAAAAATTGCACAGAATAACCAGCAGAGAAACTGATGCCAAATTCAGTCCCAGAAAAGCTTTGGATGCATATATCAGCAGATTTTATTATGAAACTGCCTTTGGCTCAAGGATACAACTCTATCTTAGTAGTAGTTGATAGATTAACAAAAATAGTACACTTTATACCTACTACAGAGAAAATGTTGGTAGAGGGATTAGCAAGATTGTTCAGGGACAATGTGTGGAAGTTGCACAGCCTACCCAAAAGTATTATATCAGATAGGGAGCCACAATTTGCAGCAGGCTTAATGAGAGAGTTGAACAGAATGTTGGGAATAGAAAGTAAATTGTCGATGGCATTCCACCCTTAGATAGATGGACAAACAGAGAGGGTCAATTAGGAATTAGAACAGTACTTCAGAATGTTTATTGATCATAGGCAAGAACAATGGCCGGAATAGTTGGGAACTGTAGAGTTTGCATATAATAACAAAACACACTCAAGTACTAGAACATTGCCTTTCAAAGCAAATTACAGACAAAAACCCAGGATGAGATTTGAGGAAAAAAAGAAGGGGAAGTACAAGAGAGCAAAGAAATTCATTGAAAAGATGAAAGAAATACAGAAGGAAGCAAAAGCAGTACTAGGAAAAGTGCAAGAGGAGATAAAGAAGTACACAAACAGAAAAAGAGGAGAAGTTGACAACTATAAAGTAGGGAACTTAGTAATGTTGAGTACTAAGGACCTGATATTAGGACTCTAAACCTCACAGTTGAATATACATTTCAACTTAAAGCTTATATCTAATACTTGATATCTTCACACTCCTCAATAGAGGATCCGGTTAAGGTTTTCAGTGAAGTTATATTGGAGGAGAGATGTCAACAAGACTTTGAATAGCACCCTTGAGGTTGTCCTAAGACAAGTGAGAGTACCGATTCCTCAGAGTAAGGTTTTACAAAGGGAATACAAAAAGAGAGAACTTGCTGTTTCCTTCTCTTTCTGGTCTGTATTTATCCTAACTAGGTGTTGTGACTATGTTACAATGTGGTAACAATACTTGTAACTACTAGTGACTAGTTAAGTGACAGTCCAGTGATAGAAGTAATGAAAGTGACAAGTTGAGTCAGTGTCTATTAATGGGTTAGTCTAATGTTGTCCCATTTAGCACAGTCCAAAGATAGAAGGAGGAAATAGTCCAAGATTTCTCCAAAGAGTCCTGTTCATACCATAAGTCTATTATCTATTAGATTCCTCAGACATTCAATACATTACTACATAGTAATGTCCTCGTCTAGCATTGCCAACATCTCGTCTACTAACCACTCATTATCAGACCATGGCTAATAATAACTGTAGTCCCACTCGATGTTCATAACACCTGAAGTATCAAATGGTTAGGAAAAGGACAGAGAAGTTAACAGAAGGATTTGTTGGCCCTTACAAAATAAAGAAGATAGTATTGTCAAACATAGTAGAACTGGAATTACCTAGTACAGTAAGAATACATCCAGTAGTAAATGTTAGTAGAATACAATGCTATGTAGGGCAAGTAGAAGGGCAGAAAAAGGAGTAACCAGCTCCAGTAATAATTGAGAGAGAAAGAATGGGAGGTAGAAAAAATTCTAAATAAGTGGTGGACCAGGGGAAAAGATAAATACTTGGTATGCTAGAAAGGATTTACAGCAGAATCAGATACTTGGGAGGGGAGAGAATTTGGAGAATGTAAAGAAAGTGATCAAAGAATTCAAGAAAGAGTATTGACAAGACCAGGAAGATGTAACAAGACAAGAGCATAAGGAAGGAATATTCAAAAGAGGAGAATTGCCAGGAAGATTTACAGCAAAAAGGTTATTTGGATGGTCAGATAAAAGGTATGATGAGGAATACTGGGGAAGGCTAGAAAGAAATTGGAAACAATGGAAAGGAGGACAACCCAAGAAAAAAAGAACAATGGAGACAATTAAGAAAGAAGAAGAAATTGAGCAGGAAAAATCAGGAGTAAGGGAGTGGATGGAAGAAGACAACAATGAAATGGGCAATATGGTAGACCCATACTACAAGCTATAAAGAATTCCTCAGGACAAGGAAACTTAAGAGGGGGGTAGTGTCATGACTTGGTAAAATAGCTAAGTCATTATTTGTAAGGGGACCCCTCACACACAACTCTGGAGCCCGTATTAGCCCTCCGGAGTGACCCTGCAACAGATCAAATATTACTATGTAATATTTGGACTTATCCCCATTGTTCTAAGCGTACTCCGTTGCCGCCTAATGCACTTTCATTGTTCAGACCCTGGTTACCAAATGTAGGGACGCAAGGACACTGTAACATATATAATGTAAATTATTCCCCCCAGGAGCCTTATCTAATTCTCTGAGGAATCTCCTGGAGGTAGGTTGTAACATATTTCATAAACTATAATTTAACTGAGGAATCTCCTAGAGCTCTACTCCGGTTGCCCTTACATTATTTATATTTATATTTCTTTTTCTTTTTCTTTTGGACTTACTACATAAGATGTGTAGGAAAGTGTCATGTCACAAGTAACACACAGTCACAGTCACATGAATGGGATGTCACATTGTCATGTCACATGATCAAGTCACATGAGGAGCATGGAAGAATAGTGCACAGACCATGTAGTAATTGTATAAGTAGTGTACAGGAATAAATGAGGACTCTATTGAGTTCTCCTTGTCAACTCGGACTTGGAGTGGATTTAAGTCGTCTTGGCTAAAGTCTTACATTCCAGTTGTGATAGGAAATCCTATGTCTCCTTGACTTTCAATTATTTCCTACAAGTTTTTCCTGGGTTTGCTCTATTGTTGCTGATCTACCAGGTTTCTTTAGTTACTGATCCTGTGGCGATCACTTTTCTCTTGTGATAATTGGGCTTACTTCAGCAACTTGGGACCTGTTTATTTCCTGTTAAGCAAGTTTTTGGATACTGTCTCCACAGTTTTTTTGGAGTCTCCTATGACATTTGTTATCTTTCCTAGTCTCTAATCACAGCAAATCAGTCTCTGATCTGTTTCCTATTTTTAGCTACCTCTGACTGGGCAAAATCATTTCTTATTTTCATCAAGCCAGTTTTTTTATCCTATATCCTTCTTTAGTATAAGTGGTGTTTTCTGTTATTGGTAAGGTTTCAGACTCTCTATATAAGGCTCCTTCTTTTCTGGCTGGACTGTCTATCCAGCATAATGCTGTGGGGCCATGGGCTCAAATCTGCTAGTCCTTGAGTGATGGTCTATTAGGTATAGTGACCTTATGTCCCCTGGTATACTACTTAGTTGATTAGCTATTCTAACCAATGAAGTCCTTTCATATTTGTACTCTACTATCTTGCAGTAGTGTTTTCTTTGCCTGTTTATTTAGAGTGTAAAGTTGCAAAATCTATTTATTTTTAGGCCTAAATGTGTTTCTGGCCTCACAACATAACAATATTAGGGATATCAGAAATACAATAATCATGACTAGGGACTTCAACATCAGAGATAGTGACTAGGACCCAAACTTTCACCATGTTATGACTTGGTAAAACAGCTAAGTCAATATTTATTTTCATTATTCCTTTTCTTTTCTTTTTATTTTAGTTTCAAAAGATCAAACATATGGAATAGCTGGATAAATTAAAGTGCATGGGACTTTGCAAATAAAAGTAAATAGTGAAAGTGTATAAGTAGTATACAAGAATTAAACAAGGACTCTATCAAGTTCTCCTTGTCAACTTGAAGTATCATAAACTACCTCTCTGAGTTATTTTTATTTTTCTTTCCATTTTTCTTTCCATTTATTTTTCTATAAATAGCATGGGAAAGTCATATCACATTTGTGACACAAAAAAAAAGGTGTGACATATGTCACACATAGTTTGGTTGGGTTTACAGGTGTGGGATAATGATGCACATATCACAAAAGGTCACTTACTTATTTGTGATTGGTGCTTTAGAACTTGAATGGTTCAAAAATGCAAAGTTTAGACAGTGACAAAAGAAGTTGTTAAGTCTGAGGTCTAATCCTCAGACTATGAGTTCTTGTATAGAATTGTGATGGTCTGTACACTAGAACAGATTATTATATGCTACTACCTATTGTTCTACATATGGTAGTGCCTTTGTGCTTGATATAGTGATAAGTTAATCTTATGGAGGCTGTCCTTTGTTCTAAGAAAAGGACAGATGACTATCTATGAGTAATTAATGAAGTCCATGTACAAATATTGAGGCCTTCATATCTCCACTAATATTAATTGCCTTGAGGTTGTTTTTAGGCTCCTTCTAAGCATTATGAAGAGGGCTTCTGCTGAGCCTAGAACCAAAGCATCAATCATAGCAGTTTCCAAGATATCAGCAATTTAATAAACAGTACCATGGTAGTTACCAGTTGATCTGCCTGATATCTCAGCCAATATTAAATGCCTTGAGATGTGACTGGCATCTATTGGAAGGTCTTTTGAGGGCTTTCCACAGCCATTAAGACTATGAGAATCATTGAAGAATTGATGGAGATATGGCCAAATGAAGTTTATGATAGCATAGACTAGCTAGAATATGTATAAGTAGATTAATACAGTGAGGACTCTAATGAGTTCTCTTTGTCTAACACTGATAAGGAGCGGTTGGCTTAACTCTAGCTCAGAGTTGGTTCTCTGACATGGAATAGGTTTAAGTTATTGTGGCTAGAGCCTTACATACCATTACTCTACCTATACTGAAGATCTTTTCACTATTACAGATAGTCTAGGCCTGAAATTTTCTCCTCCTTTAAACCCTAGCCCTACAAGATATGCTGATAATCTATGTAATTCTAACTCTATTCTGGATTTAGTTTTCATAGCATCTAACAACTTCAGTTTTGGCAAACATATCCTATACCCTGATTTAAGAAGACTATCTAGCCATGTTCTGCTTGTCATTGAAGTAGGTATAAAGGAAGAAAACATTGGCATTGTTATCCAATCCATAAAAAAGAACAGCAATAAGAAAGAGGATTTCATTGAATCAATCAAATGCAATACAAACTCCTTGATACCATATCTATCATGAACCAGGAAAACTTATATGTGTGTCAACCAGTTAGCAAGTATCTTCAATAAAGCAAGTGGGCTTAAGTTATCTTGGCTAGAGTCTTACACATAAAGCCAAAAGGAAATTTCTTGATGAAAAAATACACAAAATTGCCTTATTAAACAAGAGACCATGGGATCTCATGAACTGGGTAAAAAAGAAATCCCTCCCAGCTATCAAGACCATTATATTCAAAGGTTAACTATGCAATACTCTTGATTTTCTATGGAATGCTTTATATAGTTTGTACAATTCAACTGAAAACCATCCTATCAACACCAGGTTCCTAAATGAGTTGTTACCTTAACTCAATACTATTGAATGGTCACTGTTCACCAACCAGGAATTCAAAGATGCTATAGCTAAGTGCTCCTTATCTTCTACCCCTAGTCTTGATCATGTCTCATAAAGACATCTAAAGCCCATTATTACTGACAAAAGCTGTCTAGATAAGATAGTCTGTATTACTAATGTTATGAATCTGGAACAGAACTATCAATATTATCAACTATAGAGTGATAACAAATGGTTAACTCCAGAACTAATGAACAATGATGATATAATGGAGAAAGATAAACCAATTAATGATGAAAGTTATAAATAACTTTCATAAGAGCAACAGGACATTTGAATTTCTAACAAAGATATTAGACTCATTGGAGAAACATTGGATAAACCTTGGACAATGATATGGGCATTGATAGTTTATTTATAGACTCTTTTCTAAAGGAGATTCTTCAAACTCATTTATCTATAGACATTAACTCAACTAGTCACCTTTAATTACTTGGACATTTCTTAGGTAGTAACATCTGTAATACTAGAGACTAGTATAAATAAAAGCCAGAAAAGATGAAAACAGCAAGTTCTCTCTTTCTGTGGTTTTTGTGTAAACATTCTTACTCTTGAAAACCCATACTTCCTCTAGTTCTTAAGCTCTTGTGCAGAGTGTGATATTAGTCTTATACTTCTCACTTTTGATATAACTTCACTGAAAACCTTGAATGGACCTGTCACAAACTTCATTCGGCCATATCTCCATCAATTCTCCATCAATTCTCACGGTCTCAATGGCTACGGAAAGCCCTTGAAAAGACCTTTCGATCGGTACCAGTCACGTCTCGAGGCGATCA
>Ga0153998_1000066_pt1 | contig 16062 bp, 11 predicted proteins | sample TSNC082MetaG_FD_104725 | JGI IMG/M metagenome (GOLD analysis project Ga0153998, IMG submission 104725) | Attine ant fungus gardens microbial communities from North Carolina, USA - TSNC082 MetaG | ecosystem: Host-associated > Fungi > Mycelium > Unclassified | place: USA: North Carolina, Lumber...
TGGATAGTGCTCAGAGTATGGAATCGAGTTCTAGTGTCAGCATCTAAAGTCCGATGACCGGAATTAAGCCAACTGTCTCTTTGTTCAGAGTTTGACAAAGAGAACTCGATGGAGTTCTCGCTCATTTCTCTATCTACTTATATATTTTACTACTGTGGCTATGCGCTTATTCTCCCATGGTCCTCATGTTACTCTAGTCATGTGACACCTTGTGACTGTGACTTGTGACGTGACCATCTGTGACATTGTGACAAAGTCATGTGATACTTTCCCATGCTCCACTTAGCCATTTTGCCAAGTCATGACAAAAATGTGCCAATACCTTCTTTAAGTACTTATATTGATCAATAAATATCTTTTGATTTTTATGATCATAGCTTATGTGTATGCCTAGGAACTCTGTGGTTTTACCAAGGTCACAACACTTCTATCTAGCCATGAATTTTTGCTTCAACTCATTGAGAAGCAAGAAACCTTTAGTACCTATAAAGCAAATATCATCAATATAGACAATAGCTATAACAAGTGCTTTAGTCTTTTTGTCATGATAGTAGTATATACCAGCATCATATTTATATTTCTTAAATCTTAGGGCAAGTATTGACTTAGTCACTGTGTGCTACCAGGATAAGATAGTCTAAAACCTTCTAGTTGCTCTATATAGATTTTCTCATCTAGATTACCATATAAGTAGGCTATTTTAACATCAATGCTTTGGATATCTAAATTTCTCAAGTGCAATAACAGCGAGGAGCAGTTGTACAGTTTCATAGTGGATAACTAAAGAGAATTATTTATCAAAGTCAATGCCTTCAACTTGAGAAAATCCTTTAGTAATAAGACAAGATTGATAATGACCATCAGGCTTGATATTAAATACCTAGCAGTTTTTAACTACTTTTCTTCTCTTAGAAAAGTCTATAATCTTATAAACATCTCTGTCTTTAAGCAATTTTAGCTTCTTAAGGCAGGACTTAAGCTACCTCTTCTTAGAGTCAACTTGTAGTTTAGTGACATCTTTAAAGGTTTTTGGTAGAAAATGAGTCCCAGTTACTCTAAGTGCCAAGAGAAAGCAAATATGCTCTGTTCTCCCTTCTCTTGCAAGGTATACTATTATAATTGGTAATAGCTGTAGTAGCTGACTTGCCTGCTGGGGGTAGAGCATTCATCCTATTTCCCTTTATATCAATTATGATGGGTTGTTGTTCTACCTAGTCAACTTCATAGTAGATTCTATTTATTTCAACAGTATTGTCCTATTGACTATATGAATAGTATACTCCTCCAATTGGAATAGTATCAGGCTGTGCTTGAATATGTTTGTGAGCATTCTCAAGCATTCTGCATGTCATATCTGGATAAGCCTCACCAAGATATTGTTGCCACTCAGAGTACCTCAAAATATTTGTGGGATAGTAATCCTCTTCATATATATTGCCTTCTCTATAAGAAACTCTAGTCTTATGAGTTGATTTCCTTCAAGCTATATCTCAGAGGAGGAACATTTTTTCCTAGCTGTGGATTATTACCTTATTTTTGAGGTATCATGTCATAACTTGACAAAACAGCTAAGTTATTATTTATATTTACTTTACTTTACTTTTCTTTTAGATTATTACTAAGGTGGAGTGCAGGAAATATTATGTGACTAGTCACAGAGTCACAAAAGGTGTGATAGTAGTCACAGTCACAGCATGTGACAAAAAAGTCACCTAATGGACATGAGGACTATAGGAGATAAAGTGCATAGCCATAATAGTAATTGTATATATAGTGTAGCAAATTTAACAAGAACTCTATTGAGTTCTTCTTGTCAAATGCTGATAAAGAAGCAGTTGGCTTTATTCCGACTCAGGAGTTAGCTATTCTAACATATCACAGTTGGGACCTAAGGAGAGATGTACTAGCTTCAGAAGAAGATGGGCTTGGGAAATACATTTTAACATCTTTATCTTCAACATCTTCAACCTCTTCAATCTTTACTGAGGACCATTTAGGTAGTATTAGTAGAGGAGAGGGAGATGGAGATTCTAAGTGAGTTGGCAGATTAGAATAGATTGTGTCACAAACTTCATTCAGTCATATCTCCACCAATTCTTTGACGATTTCCATGGTCTCAAAGCCGGCTTAAAGCCCTTAAGAAGACCTTTCAATTGATACCAGTCATGTCTCGAGGCAATCAATAATGGCCGAGATATTAAGCAAATCAACTGGTAACCACTATGTTACTATTTATTAAATCGCTAATATCTCAGAAACCACTGTGATCGATGCTTTGGTTCTAGGCTCAGCAGAAGCCTTCTTCATAATGCTCAGGATGAGCCTAGAATGATCTCAAGGCAATTAATATTAGTGAAGATATAAAGGCCTTAATGTTTGCACATAGACTTTATTAATTACCCATAGATAGTCATCTGTTCTTTTCTTAGAACAAAGGACAGCCTCCATATGGTTAGGTTATCATTATTCCAGTACAAAGACACTACCATATGTAGAACAATAGGTAATAATCAGGTGATGATCTGTACTAGTGTACAGACTATCACAATTATGTATATAAGGACTCATAGTCTCAGGATTAGACCTCAAACTTAACAACATCTTTGCTGCTTGTCTAACTTTGCTTTTTGAAGCTTTTGAATATCAAATCAACCAATCACAAATCAATAAGTAGCTATTTGTGATAGATTGGAGAAATAAAGGGTCTAGAATGTACAAGTGTTAGTAGAAAGGGTATTGGAGTAGGTTCACCTATACCAAAAGGTCCAGGTGTTGGGAAATCAAGCTGATGTCATGATCCAGTAGAAGTTTCTAGAACATTTCATTAGTATATAAGTTTATAATTAGTTAGATGTACTCATTGGTTTGCAACAGAATATACCTTATTCCAAGTCAAACTAATGTGTAACTAGGTTTCTGCAACACCAGGTGCTAATGATTTTATCTCTGGGGTTAGTTTACTAGGTGGCTTTCTCTCTTTGGAATGAGAGGATGAACATCTAGGAAAGTGTTCTTCATCAAAAATGGCTTGGATGGAGCAGAATATAACATTCCCTTGTATATGGCAAATAAATCTATAGCCATTATTCTCATATACAATAAACATCATTAGTTCAGAGTGCAGTATAAGTTTATTTGCACAAACTTCATTAGGGAGATATACATATGCTCCACAGCCAAAGACATAAAGGTACAATATTTTAGGTTTTTTACCTATGAAGATCTCCTGAGGTGTTTTCTATTTGAGACATTTAATGGGAGTACAGTTGTAAACATGGGTGGCAGTTGCAAAAGCAAACTCCTATTAGGAGTCAAGTAAGTATGCTTTAGATTGCACCTTTTCTAGCAGTGTCTAGTTCAACTGTTTTGCTTGACTATTTTGTTGATGTACTTGTCTCATAGACAATCCCCTGTTCATGTAGAAAGAATTGCAATTTCAATGTTATATATTCTCCCCCATTATCAGTATACAGGCATTTAACAGAGCAGGAAATAGTATTTGACCACAGCTGGTATCACAAACTTCATTCAGCCATATCTCTATCAATTCTTTGACAATTCTCATGGTCTCAAAGGCTACAGAAAGCTCTCAAAAAGACCTTTCAATTGATGCCAGTCATGTCTTGAGACAATCAATATTGGTTGAGATATTAAGCAGATCAACTAGTAACTACCATGTTACTGTTTATTAAATCACTAATATCTTGGAAACTGCCACAATCAATGCTTTAGTTCTAGGCTCAGCAGAAGCCTTTTTTATAATGCTCAGAATGAGCCTAGAATAATCTCAAGGTGATTAATATTAGTAGAGATATAAAGGCCTCAATATTTGCACATGGACTTCATTAATTACCCATAGATAGTTATCTGTCCTTTTCTTAGAACAAAGGATAGCCTCCATATGGTTAAGTTATCACTATTTCTAGTACAAAGGCACTACCTATTAAATTAAATTATTATTATACCATGTATTACTGTAGTCTAATATATGAGCTGTGCTTAGATAAGCATGCTTGCTTCTTTGTCTTAACTGCCATATCATAGAACCTCTCTGCTTCTCTTGAGATCTCTCTTTCCTATCAGGCTGTCTATCGATATCTATTGGATAAAGCAGTGAGTAGGCCATCATTTGTCCCCACTGTAATTGCTGCTCTTTATCCTTCTAACAGGTTATGGGCCCCAGTTTGCCCTGACCTCCTTTGGTGCTCTCAAGCTGCCTCAGTTGATGGAAAGGACTTGATTAGCTTGCTAACCTGTTATGGATTGAGATGATCTCCCTGTTGAATTACCTCATGCCCACAGGATCCTCTTCTCCTTTGCAAATGCTATGGCCCATGGCTGTTTAGAATGAAGCACTGTGCATTCATTGCTGTATCTGCTCCCTAAAATAAGCTGATTTCTTAATGATAGCTATGACCAGTTTAATATTCACCATTTCTCATCTTTCCAGCCCTGCTGTTTACCCATTTTGGGCAATTAGTGTACATTCCTCTACTGTCTTCTTCTACTCTCTAACTATCTTAGCTCAGTCCCCTGCAACTAGGGACTTTGTAGCATCAAGTAGTGTAGTCTGTATGGCTCAATATGATAATAAATTTGTGTTGCCTGCATTGCCTATAGCTGAGAATTTACAAAGATGTAATAGAGCACTATGTACTATATGCAAGGATAAAGAAGTGCCATATGACCACTCTTATAATAATGAATAGTTCTTGGACTCTGGTACCTCTGCCCATTTCACTTCTTTTGAGTTTGACTTTGTTTCTATGACTCAAGGAAATTATGGTTGTGTTGAGACAGCCAATCTTATAGAACATGAAATCATTGACCCTAAAGACAGGACAACCAGAACTGCTATCTCTAAACTATGGCTGTTATGACTTGGCAAAACAGCTAAGTCATTATTTATATTTCTTTTTCTTTTCTTTTCTTTTCTTTTCTTATTGGACTTACAACTACAAGATGGAGCATGGGAAAGTATCACATGACTTTGTCACAAATGTCACAATGGGTGTGACGGATGGTCACAACAATGTCACATGACTAGAGTAACATGAGGACCATAGGAGAGTAAGCATATAGCTACAGTAGTAAAATGTATAAGTAGTAGAGAAATAAGCGAGAACTCCATCGAGTTCTCTTTGTCAAACTCTGAACAAAGAGACAGTTGGCTTAATTCCAGTCATCGGACTTTAGACGCTGACAATGGCCAGTATACTGTGTTCCTGGTATGACTATGTACCTTCTTTTTACTAGACAATTGATCCAATCTGGATTGAGTATAGAAGGCACAATAGATAGTTTAACCTTTTGCAACTTATCTGGTAATGCTGTTCTCTCTGTTCTACCTAATCTTTGGGGGAGCATCCAGGTTGTGAGAACATGTATCATTAAGAACAATGTTCCTAATCCTATGAGCCTTGTTACAAGGTACCCAGACTATAAGACAATTCATTGTTGACTTGGGCACATCTCTGATAAAGCTATTAGACATATTTCAGACAATATTGAAGGTACTGAAAAGATCTGCTTCCCTAACAAGAAGCATGTATGCCACAGTTGTACTTTAGGAAAGCTGCACTAGTGTAGTTTTCCTGAGAACCCTAAGTGTTCTAGTGAGACTCTTGGATTGATCCATTCAGATCTCCTTGAGCTCTCTACTTTGTCATACTCTAAATATAAGTAGATGATTACATTTCTTGATGACTATTCCTCCTATTGCAGAGTTGCCTTCTTGCGCAAAAAATCAGATACTATAGAAGCAATTAAAGCTGTTTTCCAGTTGTAGTCGAATACTACTTCTGTCATATGGTAGAAAATAATGATTTTAATAAAATAATTTCTTTTATATTTCATTTATTACTAAATTTTGCTCCTAAACTCCTGTTGTTTACTTCTATAAAATCATGATATAGACTAGTCACTTGTACTCCTCCTATTCTAGACGTAGTATAAGTACTCTATTAGTTACATCCTAGTTCCTTAGTTTGTAGATTAACATCTCTTATATGTTTTATCCTCCTTTCCATCAATCTATATACCATTTCTCTCCTAAACTCCTGGTAACAATTCTGTCCTCCTGAAATATGCAACTACATGTGATAGCAGATTAAGGTACAGTGCATGAGCTGAGACCAAGGTTATTCCCTAATTTTGTTGTCAATCTCTTTTTTCCTCAGAATAACCCTGTTCCATTCCGGGTTATTTTGTCTCTACTCTACACGTTCATGACAACTTCCCACTCTGTTAAATGCCTGTATACTGATAATGGGGAAGAGTATATGACATCAGAATTGTAATCCTTTTTACATGAACAAGGAATTGTCTATGAGATATGTACATCAACAAAATGGTCGAGCAGAACAGTTAAATCAGACACTGCTAGAAAAGGTGTAATCTATGTGACTTGAAGCATGTTTACCTGATTCTTGGTGGGAGTTTGCTTTTGTAACTACTACTCATGTTTATAACCATACTTTCATTAAACGTCTTAAATAGAAAACACCTTAGGAAATCTTTACAGGTAAAGAACCTAAAATATCACATCTCTGTGTCTTTGGCTATGGAGCATATGTATATCTCCCCAATGAAGTTCATGCAAATAAACTTACACTGCACTCTGAACTAATGATATTTATTGGGTATGAGGATAATGGCTATAGATTTATTTGCCACACATAAGAGAATGTTATATTTTACTCCACCCAAGCTATCTTTGATGAAAAACACTTCCCTAGATGTCCATTTTCTCATTCCAGAGAGCAGATGCCTCCTGGTAAACTAATCCCAGAGATAGAGTCATCAGCACCTGGACCTTTGGTATAGATGAACCTACTCCAACACCCTTTCTACCAATACCTACACATCCTAGACCCTTTACTCCTCCAATCCCTTCTAATTTGCCAACTCACTCAGAATCTCCATCTCTCTCTTCTCTACTGACACCACCTAAACAATCCTCAGTAAAAATTGAAGAGGTTGAAGATATTGAGATGCATTCTCCAAGCTCTTCTTCTCCTAAAGCTAGTCCCTCACAGTATACTCCTCCTTAGGTTCCAACTGTAATACCTCAAAAACAAGGTAGTAACCTGCAGCCAGGAGAAGATATTCCTTCTCTGAGATATGGCTTGAGGAGATCAACCTGTGAGACTAGAGTCCCTTACAAAGAAGGCAATATATATAGAGAGAATTGCTATCCTACAGATATCTTGAGGCACCCTGAGTAGCAACAACATCCTGGTGAGATTGATCCAGATATGGCATGCAGAATGCTTGAGAATGCTCACAGACATATTCAAGCACAGTCTGACACTATTCTAATTGAAAGAGTATACTATCTATATAGTCAATGGAACAATACTGTTGAAATAAATAAAATCTGCTATAAAGTTGATTGGGTAGGACAATGACCTATCATAATTGACATAGAGAAAAATAGGATAGATGCCCTACCTCTAGTAGGTGAGTCAGCTACCACAGCTATTACCAATTATATGGTATGTCTTATAAGAGAAGGGAGAGCAGAGCATATTTACTTTCTCTTGGTACTCAGAGCAACTAAGACTCATTTTCTACCAAAAACCTTTAAAGATGTCACTAAACTACCAGCTGACTCTAAGAAAAGGTGGCTTGAATCTTACCTGAAATTGCTCAAAGACAAAGATGTTTATGAGATTGTGGACCTTCCTAAGGGAAGAAAAGCAGTCAAGAACTACTGGGTATTTAACATTAAGCCTGATGGTCATTATTGATCTCGTCTTGTTGCTAAAGGATTTTCTCAAGTTAAAAGCATTGACTTTGATGAATTATCCTCTCCAGTTGTCTACTATGAAACTGTGTGACTGCTTTTTGCTGTTGTTGCACTTGAGGATTTAGATATCCAAAGTGTTAACATCAAAACAGCCTACTTATATGGCAATCTGGATGAGGAAATCTATATGGAGCAGCCAGAAGGTTTCAAACTACCTGGGAAAGAAAACAAAGTCTAGTGACTTTGCAAAGCATTATATGGTCTTAAGCAAGCTAGCTTATCCTAGTAGTGCACAATGACTAAGTCAATGCTTGCCCTAGGATTTAAGAGATGCAAATCCAATACTGGTATATACTACTATCACAACAAAAAGACTAAAGCACTTGTTATAGCAATTGTCTATGTCAATAATGTCTGCTTTATAAGTACTAAAGGTTTTCTGCTCCTCAATAAGTTGAAACAGAAATTTATGGCTAGATGGGAATGTCTTGACCTTGGTGAAACCACAGAGTTCCTAGATATGCATATAAGCCATGATCGTAAAAATCGAAAGATATTTATTGATCAATATGAGTATTTGAAGAAGGTGCTAGCTGTCAAATATGGGAGGCAGATAACAGAGGGAAGGAATTATAAATAGATTTATAACTCCAGAATAGATGTATGGTACTATTTCAGAGAATAAATAGTACTTAGTGATGGTGAGAAACCTAAGAAAGCAGGCTCCAGTAAACAGAACAAAACATAGGAGCAAAGTACGACTTTTGATGAATGACCTTGGCTTCAACTTATGTGTTATGCCCTGATCTCTGGTCATGAGGTCATTTGCTTATTTCAAAATGAGGGTAAGTCGACAGAGTAGAGGTCCTAAGGATATAGAATAGAGACAGAAATGGATGAGGATGGGATTAGGACCAAATGATATTCATTTACAAACTAAGGAATTACACTGTAACTACTCAGTACTTATAGGTAGTTCAGAATAGAAGGAGAGTAGTCTACTATGCTATCCTACTATTATTGATTTTTTAGGAGAATTATTAGGAAAAATATATTACATAATTGTCAAATTTCCAGAATATGACACTGGTACACTTTAATGTTGTGACTAATTCTACTCATACTTATTATTGAAGGACTGTGATAGTTCTTAGTGATCACCTTAGGTGAATATTCAGGAAGAACTCAATAGAGTTCTTTGTTGGATTGGACTACTACTTATACTATTCTTACAGTGGCTGTACTATTATTAGTCTATGATCACATGTCCTTCTAGAATGTTCTTTAATCATCTGATCTTGTTATATGATCTGATTACCTAAGTTCCTATGCTATTTATATCCTGATCCCATTGTATGTCTTAAGGTTTTGAACTAGGTGTTCAAATGTGTGGAAAACTAATTCCTTTTTGGGGCTCTTATAACAATACTCTACTGCCATCTGAGTTTAGCTTTAAACCAAATAAAAAGTAGTGTGATCCCAAATTTTGCCAAAAGTACTAACAACTGGTTAGTTCTCTAATATACTTAATGATTAGCTCGAGACCAGATATTGGCTTTGCAGTTGTCAAGTTAGCTCAATAGATGGTAAACCTTTCCAATGATCATTATTGAGTTAGGTTACACCTCTGTAGATACTTGCTTGTCACTCGCAGATATCAGCTTGTCTATAATAGATCAAGCAATGAATTGCTTATAGTATACTCTGATTCTGATTGGGACCAAGACCATGAGTATTGCAAGTCAACTACTGGCTATTTTACTATGCTGGCTCAGGGAATTACTTCCTAGTTAAGTCGCAAACAAAAATCAGTAGCTCTCCCCTCTACTGAGGCCAAGTATATAGTGCTCTCTAATTGTAGCTACCAACTTGTCTGGACATCAAATCTCCTGTGTGAGATTGGCTTTGATATTCCTGTCCCTCACCTCTATGGTAATAACCTTGGATTACTTTTCTGGAGCACTAATCCAGTGCAAGGAAAAAGGTCCAAACATATTGACATCTGGTATTACTATATCAGGGATGCAATAGAGGATGACAAAATCAAACCATACCACATTGACAAAGCTAGGAATCCTACTGATATCTTGACTAAGAATCTTAGCCAAGTACTATTTCATCAGTTCTGTCTACTCCTTAGTTTGGAGGTTCTATGACCTTTCCTTTTAATTTATATTGTTACTCAATAACTACTGCTTTGAGTGAGGGGGAATGTTAAATTAAATTATTATTGTACCGTATATTACTGTAGTCTAATATACAAGCCATGCTTAGATAAGCATGCTTGCTTCTTTGTCTCAACTGCCATGTCATAGAACCTCTCTGCTTCTCTCAAGATCTCTCTTTTCTATCAGGTTATCTATCAATATCTATTGGATAACCTAGTGAGTAGGCCATCATTTGTCCCTACTGTAATTGCTGCTCTTCATTCTTCTAACACTACCATATGTAGAACAATAGGTAGTAGCATGTAATGATCTGTTCTAGTGCACAGACCATTACTTTTTGTATTTAAGGACTCATAGTCTAAGGATTAGACCTTAGACTTAATAACATCTTTTGTCACTTGTCTAACTTCATATTTTTGAACTCTTTAAAGTATCAAAGCACCCATCACAAATAGTAAGTGACCATTTGTGATAGCTAGAAAACAGCTTTAATTGTTTCTGCAGTATCTGATTTTTTGCACAAGAAAGCAACTCTGCAATAGGAGAAATAATCATTAAGGAATATAATCACCTACTTATACTTAGAGTATGATAAAGTAGGGAGCTCAAGGAGATCTAAATAGATCAATCTAAGAGTCTTACTAGAATGCTTAGAAAAACTATACTAGTGTAGCTTTTCTAAAGCGCAACTGTGGCATATGCTTCTTGTTAGAAAAGCAGATCTTCTCAATACCTTCAACATTGTCTGAAATATGTCTCATGGCTTTATCAGAGATATGCCCAATATGATGATGAATTGTCTTATAATCTGGGTGTCTTGTAACAAGGTTTACAGGATTAGGAACATTATTCTTAATGATACATGTTCTCACAACCTGGATGCTCCTCCAAAGGTTAGATAAGATAGAGAGGACAACATTACCAGATAAGTCACAAAAGGTTGAACTATCTATTGTACCTTCTATACTCAATCCAGATTGGAGCAACTGCCTAGTGGAGAGGAGATGCATAGTCATGCTAGGAATACAGTATACTAGCCATAGTTTAGAGATAGCAGTTCTAGTTGTCCTGTCTTTGGGATCAATGATTTCATGTTCTATAAGAATAGCTCCTATAGCAACCATAAAAAGAGATGCTTTAGAATTGGCTATCTCAACATGACCATAATTTTCTTAAGTCACAGAGTGTCATAACTTGGCAAAACAGCTAAGTTATTATTTATATTTCTTTTCTTTTTCTTTTCTTTTATCTTGGACTTACTATACAGAAGAAAGTGTGGGAAAGTGTTATGTCACAAGTGTCACAGTCACATGACAAGAAGTCACAGCATCACATCACATGATATCACATGATAGGTCATATGATAGGTGTGGGAAAGCAGTGCACAGACCATGTAGTAGTTGTATAAGTAGTATAGAGAATTTAACGAGAACTCTATTGAGTTCTCCTTGTCAAATGCTGATAAAGGAGCAGTTGGCTTAATTCTGGCTTTGGAAGTTAGCTAGTCTGATACAGAGACAAAGTTAGACTCAAAAGGAGTAAAATGGGCAGAGGTATTAGAGTCCAAAAACCATTCATTATTGTAAGAGCAGCTATGTAACACTTCTTTACCCTTACATTTAGTACATAGTACATCTACATAGATTCTCAGCTATAGGTGATGTAGGTAACACAAATTTATTATCACATTGAGCTATACAGACTATACTACTCAATGCTACAAAGTTCCTAGTCACAGCCATTACACTGGCACAAGTTATAAGGGACTAAGCTGAGAATAGTAGAGAATAGTAGAGGAATGCACATACAAGTTATATCCAGAAATTTGATTATTCAAGTCCCAATCCTTAGGACTTCCCAAAGATACTACATTATTAGCATTGGCTGACTCCCCTAAAGTAGATATGTTTGTCACTAAAGGTAGGTCAACATCTATCTTAGATGGACCACTTTGAACCTGAGAGAGAGGAGTCTTTAAGGAAGGCTCAGTGATTTTGGAGACAGATGCCTCAGTAGGAGTAGGATCAGGGAATTTCCTAGCCAAGTGCTCATCATATAGTTTTAGTGCTCTATCTTGTGCATACACCAATGGATCACAAATTGGACCAATTTGGAAAGAACACTGCTCAGAGAGTCGATCAGTGAGCTTAGATACTCTAGCTTTTAACTAAGGCTTGGGAGAGAGAGAATGAGTAGGAGGAATAACAGTAGCCATACTTGCAAAAGCAATGGCACTGGAGGCTTGGTAGTCATCACTATTGAGGGATTTTGAGAGGCCATCTGCCTGGTATACTTTACTATCTCACTTTCCTTGACCACACTTTTTCTTTTGTTGCTAGGAGAAATTTCCTTGTATCTGCTACTGCTGCTGCTCCTGAGAAAACTACTACTGCTTGTCCTAGGGATTCTTCTTCCAAGAGAGAGGACAATTACCTCTAGGAACACCTGAGTACCAAGCAGTATGAGCACTAGTTGATCTTTGGGAGAACTCAGACTGAATAGCCAAGCTTACAAAATCCCAAGTCAACTAAGAGAGCAAGGTCTAGGAAGTGAGGATAGAAGTGGCTAAATTATCCCAAGATTAAGAGATAGCAGATAAGAGCATTATTGCACAGATGAGGGAGGAGACATTACATTTGTTTCTCTTCAGCCTAGTATAGAGAGTATCAAGTTTTGCAATCTGGGAAGCAGGGTTGCTATTCCCAGAGATCTGGAAATATTTGGTGTGCTAGTAGTCTGCAAAGACAGAAGTAGGCCCAGGAGAGCCATACTTATTGTGCAAATAATTCCAAAGAGACTCTATATTCTCTTTTCCATGCATAAGGATATTATGAGCTAGGAATGAGTTCATTATCCCAAGGGCCTGAGAATCAAGGCTACTGTACCTAGCATACTCATCTTGATCCTAAGCAAAAGGAATAGTGGAGGAAGTGAGCATATCCTTGACATTATAAGAAGAACTAGGCATGGTAATTATAGCAAGACAGGACTATACACTGATTGCTCAAAAGGGGTAAACAGCAGGGCCAAAGAGACAAGATATAGTGGATATCAAACTTGTTATAGCTATTATTAAGAAATTAGCTTAGTTCAGAGAGCAGATGTAACAAAGAATATGCAGCACTTCATCCTAAATAGCTATAGGCCATAGCATTTGTGAAGGGAGCAGAGAATCCTATCACAAAGGGTCACTTACTTATTTGTGATTGCTGATTTAGAACTTAAAAGGTTCAAAAATGTGAAGTTTAGATAGTGACAAAAGAAGTTGTTAAATCTAAGGTCTAACCCTCAGACAAGAAGTCCTTATATATAGGAAAGTAATGGTTTGTGCACTAGGACAGGCTATCACATGCTACTACTTATTGTTCTATATATAGTAGTACCTTGTACTCAAAATAGCAATAACTTAACTATATAGAGGCTGTTCTTTGTTCTAATTAAAGGCAGATGACTATCTATGGGTAATTAATTAATGTTTATGTACAAATATTGAGGGCTTCATATCTCCACTAATATCAATTACCTCAAGGTTGTTCTAAGCTTATTATGAGTGTTATGAAGAAGGCTTCTGCTGAGGCTAGAACCAAAGTATCAATCATGGCAGTTCCCAAGATATTTAATACATGGTAATGTGGTGGTTACCAGTTGATCTGCTTAATATCTTGGCCAATACTGATTGTCTTGAGATGTGACTAGCATTAATTGAAAGGTCTTTTTGAGGGCTTTTCATAGCCATTGAGACTGAGAGAATTGTTGAAGAATTAATGGAGATATAGCCAAATGAAGTTTGTGATAGATCCTGTGGGCATAAGGTAATTCAATAGGGAGATCATCTATCATATCTAGTGTCATGAACTACCTCTCTAAGTTATTTTTATTTTTTCTTTCCATTTTCTTTTCATTTATTTTCTATAAATAGCATGGAAAAGTTACATTACATGTCATAACATATAATGTCACACATAGTTTGGTTAGGATTGCAGGTGCAAAATAATAGTACACAGGCTAGCTAGAATATGTATAAGTAGACAGACTTAATATAGCAAGGACTCTGTTGAAGAGAACTGTAGCACCCAGACTTCGTGCTGACATCATTCTTCCTCCATTTTTGATGCCTAATTATATCCCATACTCCACCTTCATCTCCATTTCTTATTAGCCTCTTATAGGTATCCAGCAACCCCCTTTTAATACTGCACTTTGCATAGTCACTCCCTTAGTTGTCTACCTTAATAGGTGACTCCTGAGGTGAGACCATTATTCACATATAACTTAACCACTAGGAACTGACCTCACAAGTAGATATATATTCTAATAGGTACTCAGTCATCTACCTTAATAGGTAACTCCTGAGATATATATTCTAATAGACTCTAACAAGTTCTCTTTGTCTAATGCTGATAAAGAGCAGTTGGCTTAATTCTGGCTCGGAGTTAGCTCTCTGACATCTAGTCTCACAGTGCAAGTGTCCCCACCATGTATCTTGTCTTTGCTACCATGTACCCTTAGTACAGAAAGACTACTAGGCTTATTTAAAAAGAAAAAACAACTTTCTTGCCTTTTATGCAGAATCTTCATAGTGACACTAGCCCGAGGCAAGGGACCATGTCAAGTTGGCTATATGTTATGCACTTTATCAGTCACATTGCACTGCTTTCTTGATTCAGAATCTCTATTTGGCAACAAGCAAGCCAGGGCCCAACATTAGTGGGTGTATCTACGAAAGACACATCATATGACCATAGGAGGAAGAAGGTGAGGAGGAACTTTGCTAGTGGATACTTGGGGTACCAGCATGTCCAGAAGGGTTTATCAGAAAATAAAGGAATTAATGCACATTCATGATCCCTGAGTGGGTGGTGCCATGTACTGCTATACCATTGTAACCTTGGAAGCAATCGACACTAGAATTTAGCTTCAAATAAGGACTTAGTAAACAATGGCCAGGACAATTGACTGCATAAACTACAGATCTAGTGAAAGATATTTTATAACAAGCAGCAGGGACCTAGAGCGAATAAAATACTGTAGGTAGACTGAGTAACAATATCTAGTCCATAATCTCACCTCAGAATCGTAGAACGAAACTGAGGTGCACAAACAGCTAAGTGACAACAAGAGAGTGAATTATTTGATGTATGAGATGGAATTTAACATGTCCAAAAGATATATCCATAACAAAATAATCTGGCAGGGAACCTTGTGGGACAAGCTGACTGTCAGGACTCCACTCAAGTCATCTAGAACCTTGGCAGCACGGTCCTTGCCAAACTGCAATTGAAAATCATCCCTTAGCTATTGAATCATCGAAAGATCTTCGCGCCGTAGGCATTGCTTTACCCAGTGGCTTGACAAAAACACAGATGGAATCTCGTCAATGGCCAGGTCATGGTTTTCCTTAAAGAATGGAGCAGGGAAGGATTAGAAGGTGAGTTTACAACATCCCGGTTCCCGGCATGGTGAAGTCATGCGTTATCAAGGCCATACAGTTGATGACTTTCGAGACCAAGGCATCACGGTGGCTATTCAAATTACATCTTCTGTGTGAGAAGGAATGATATACTGGGGTAGGAGTAATTGATGAGGTGTTACAATCTGCTCATCCCTTGACAAAAGGTTATATTCAGACTGTGGATTGAGGATCGATGGAAGATGAGAGATTTCAACGGGTCCCATATCATGGACCATGCGCAGAAGCCGATAACATCCAAGAGTAACTCCGCTGGGGCTTCATGAATGCTCAATACAGGGTGGAGCGACAGGGGTTGAAGCCCATCTCTCCTATTAGAAGTTCGGGATGTCGTCGAACCGATGATCTATGAATCAAGAATTGACGAGTGTGCCCGTCTGGCTGCAGAGGTTCGAAGGAGCCAAGCCAAGTTCTCATACACAACGAATGTGATACAATTCCCGGGGAGGACACGAACAAGGCTGGTCCCAAGACCACGGTAGAAACCTCTAAAACCTTCTTGTTTCCAGGTGCGTCTGATAGTGGTGGGGATATCGGGGAACAACTTTGATTGAACATCATTCTGTGATGACATTGACGTTAACTCTGTACAAAGGCATGTACCAGAATAGGCGACTAACCTGAGTGCGAGACCGCACTACCTGATAGGGGTATGTAGCCGCTGAAGCCATGAA